>Ga0207831_100048_pt1 | contig 223040 bp, 169 predicted proteins | sample TtanPargueraPR_7_FD_187741 | JGI IMG/M metagenome (GOLD analysis project Ga0207831, IMG submission 187741) | Aerobic enrichment media microbial communities from Bioluminiscent Bay, La Parguera, Puerto Rico - Tt and M1 (2) (SPAdes) | ecosystem: Environmental > Aquatic > Marine > Unclassified ...
CCCGCCGATCTGCTCACCCGTCTGGGATTCACCGGTCGGAATTTGCGAACCGGCCCCCTGGGGAAGGATTAAGATTCGTCGGCCCATCGGCCGCTGTCATGCGGTGTGCCGGTGGACTCTAAAAAAACATGTGACCACCTTTATGGTTCGAGCGTATAGATGATTAGAGCCAATTTATTTGCCAAAGCATCGTTAGTGATGGGGAAAAATCCCCTTAACGATTTGTTATTAAAGCCGATCGGTGGCTTGATCGTTATTTTGGCAGCCGGATTGCTGCTGATGGGAGCCGATCTGACCGACGGCGTGGCGCTCTTTGAAAAGGGAGATTTTCGCGCAGCCCGGCAGGTGCTGAGCAATGCCGTGACCCAGAAGCCGGACGATCCCCAAATGGCTTATTATCTGGGGCGAACCTATCTGGCTCTTGAAGATCCCGACCGTGCATTGTCCCATCTCACCCGGGCAGTGGAACTGGAACCGGGCAACGCCGATTATTACTTCTGGCTGGGGGTCAATTACTGGGCCCTCCTCGACCTCGATCGTGAGTTGGCCGCCTACGACAAGGCCCTGGCCCTCGATCCGAATTATCTGCCGGCCCATGTCTACGCCGGGCACAACCAACTGGACCGCGGTCAATGGGAAACAGCCCTGGTGCATTACACCACTGTGTTGCAGGCCAGGCCCGCGCACGCAGAAGCGCTTTACAATGCCGGTCTGGCCCTCAATGCCTTGGACCGGCAGGCGGAGGCGCGCGCCGTCTGGCGTCGGTATTTACAGCATCACCGCACGGACCGGATGGCCGCCGAGGCGGCCCGCAATCTGAACGGAATCGGCGACTTCAGCTATCGCCCGTTCCCGGTGGGCAAACGCTTCATCGTGGGGCCTTCGCCGGGATTCAAGGCGGGGGGTACGGAATTGGCGCCTGCCCTGGCGGCAACCCTGGCGGAGATCGGCCGGCTTGTGCAGACGCAGGATGAGGTTGTCCTGCACATTGTGGCCTTTGTGAAGGACAATGAACAGCTGGCAGCCCGGCGGGCCCGAGCGGCCAAAGACTATATCGCGGAAAATTTCCCTGAGATCGTGAGCCGGCGGGTGCGTATCAGCTGGTTTGGCCAGGCCGAAACCACCCAGGCCGGGAAACGAAACAGCAGCATTGAGGCTTCCATCAAACTTTTTACAGCGAAATCAAGCGGCAACAGTCAATAACAGCAAGATTTATATTAAGGAGACAATCATGGGGCGGAAAGGTTTTTTACCCAATTCCAGTCTGTTTTTCATTATTGCGGTGGCTGTCATGTGTATCATGGCTGCTCCGGCAGTTGTGTCAACTGTCCAGGCCCAGGATATGGAAGCCCCCGCTGATGAGGGTGATGACCCCGTTGGTGAAGATGAAAACGACACGGGGGACGATGACGAAGCACCCGCCTTCAGCAATCCCACCCAGGCCCAGAAAGCGCAGAATCTGGCCGATGCCCTTGCGGTCAAAGAGGACCCGGCCGTGCAGCAGGCGATGCAAGACCTTGCGGACGCCAAAGCGGCAGGGGACGAAGACGCCATAGCAGACGCCATGGAGGCATTGGAAAACGCGCGGACTGAGGCTCTGGCCGATACGGACGATGAGTACGCTGAAATTCAAGAGATGCGCCAGGAGATGGGGTGGGGACGAATTGCCATTGAAAAAGGCATCCATCCGAGTGTTCTGGGCCTGGGCAATAGATTCGGCCGCCAGAACCAGTTCCGTGAAAAGACCAAGGCCGCCCACGGTTATGGCCACGGCAAAAAGGCGGATATGATGAGCAGTACTGCCCGGGATCTGAAAACCGGCGGGGCCAAGAATTTTGGACAGGCCAATGCCGGCAAAGGCCAAGGCAACAGCAATGCCGGTGGCTTGGGCCAATCCAAAGACAAAAGCAACAGCGGCAAAGGCAATAGCGGCAACAACGGCAACAACGGCAACGGGAAGGGTAAAGACAAGTAAGCGTCAATCGTACACAGGGTCATTTCGGTCAGGCCGCCTGATGGCAACGCATCAGGCGGCCTTTCATTTTCTGGCCCGGATACACGCAAGGCATCAATCCGTCCAGTTCAAAGAAAAAAAATCCTTGCCAGCCCGATAATAGCTTGTCTCTTGTCAAAGGCTATGGAGTTGACTTAAAGTAATCGATGTTGTTTCCTTCCCATGCTTGAAATGCTTGTTGTTCAACAGTTGGAAAGCCGTTGGATTTGAAACGCTAGACAAGGAGAACCTTATGAGAAAGTCGATAGGTTTTGTGACCGTCATGCTGCTGGTGATGACCGCGTGGCAGCCCTGCCTTGCCGAGGTCGACCTGGATCTGCTCAACAGCATTCCATTGGAGGCGGAACCACTGGACGTGGCCGAATCCGAAGACGGGCGCCGAATCTATGTGCTGACGGGTGATGCCCATGTCCGGATTTATTCCAATAGCGGGGCATTACAAGGCGCAGTGGCGGTGCCGGAAGGATCCCGGCGTATTACCACAAGCCGTCAGGAAGACGTTCTCCTGGTCACCAATCCGGCCAAACGCACCCTGGAGGTTGTCCGGATCAACCTCCAGTATGATTTTTCCGTGGAGGGTTCACCATCCAAAGGGCCGGCCGATGCCCCGGTTACCCTGACGCTTTTCACCGACTTCGAATGTTCCTATTGCGCCCAACTGGCATCCCTCCTGGACCAGGTGCACCAGCAGTATCCCGATAACCTGCGCATCGTCTTCAAGCATTTCCCGCTGCGGATGCACCGTTTTGCCGCCCAGGCCTCCCTGGCGGCCATGGCCGCCCACGACCAGGGGCAGTTCTGGCCGTTTCACGACCGCTTGTTCCAGAATTATAATAACCTGAACGCCCAGAAGGTGGAGGAGATCCGCCAGGAACTCGGTCTGGATGCCGAGCAGTTCCAGGCCCGCATGAACGACCCGGCCCTCAAAGATCTCATCCGCCGGGACCTGGAAGAAGGCAATGCCGCCGGCGTGCGCGGCACGCCGACCGTCTTTATCAACCGCAAGAAGTTTCGCGGGCCGCGTTCGCTCGAGGGGTTCGGGGAGGTTATCGAATCCATTTCGAAAGAAGCGGAATAGCTTGGAAGCCATCCGCAGGCAGCGTCACGGCCTGTTGAACCTTCAGGCCAACCATACGGATGTCCCTTTTTTAGGGCTTGAACTTCCGATATAGCCTTACTAAGGTGTTGTTCACTGCACGTATCGCATTCCCCCATTCAAGCCGGCCCAACAATATTTATATGGATCACGGTTAGCGGCGTTTCATGCCGATTTGCGGCTCTTTTCGGGCAACGCCGTTAGCCGATAGCCATTGAATTGTATAGGGTGGTGCCAGGCCGGCTTTGCCATCCCGGGACGGGCTCTCCCGGCATTCCGGTTCGACTGGAAAAGCGTGATGCGCGCCGCGGTGCAACACTTCGCCGCATTCATCTCTTTCTGCCCCAGTCCCGCGACCGCGTGCCTGAGTTCGACCGTCCTTTCTGAAACCATTGCGCGTCCCGATTCCGGCCATGTGCTGCCCGCAGCGATCTGCATGGAAAGGCCATCATCGATGGCGAAAGCAATCCCTAACCTGGAAATTTCACGCGCTCGCGATGCCCAATATGCAGAAAAAATTCATGCAACAATCGGGCTGAGCAAAAGGAGGCTGTCATGGCAAAGGCAAAAAAGAAGAGCCAGCGGAAACCGGTTGGCGACGGTAGCAATCCCGAGAATGTGCCCCAGATCGACGGATACTTTTTGACCGCCCGCCCGGACACGGTGGATTTCCGCGACAAGCTCTATGAGCCCACGCTGGTGGAGGTTCCTTCCCGCCGCCCCCTCGCGCAATACCGGGAGTTCGAAAATCCGGTCCTGGACCAGGAGCGCGAAGGGGCCTGTACGGGGTTCGGTCTGGCCGCCGTGGCCAACTATCTTCTGCGAACCCGGGAAATCGTGCCGGACGAAACCAGGGTGAGTCCCCGCATGTTCTACGAAATGGCCAAACGGTATGACGAGTGGGAGGGGGAGGAGTATTCCGGCTCCAGCGCCCGGGGGGCGATGAAGGGGTGGCACAAATTCGGTGTCTGTGCCGCCGACAACTGGCCCTATGTGTCCGGCCGGATCGATCGCAACCTGACGCGTGCCCGCCTGGAAGACGCCCGGCACCGGCCCCTGGGCGCCTACTATCGCGTCAACCACAAGGATGTCGTGGCCATGCACAGTGCCCTATCCGAGGTGGGCATTCTGTATGCCACCGCCGTGGTGCACCGGGGGTGGCGCGGCGTTTCTTCCAGCGGTAAAATCAGGTTCAGCGAAGAGAATATCGGCGGGCATGCCTTTGCGATCGTCGGGTATAATGCGAATGGGTTTTGGATCCAGAACTCCTGGGGCGACGGATGGGGCAAGGACGGCTTCGGGCATCTGGGCTATGAGGACTGGCTCAAGAACGGCACCGATGTGTGGGTGGCCCGGCTGGGGGCGCCGGTTTTGATCGACAGCTCGCTGGCCTTCGCTTCCGACCAGTTCGCGGTGTCGCAAACCAGTTTGTCGGCCAGTTTCGCCGATTTGCGTCCCCATATCATCAGTCTCGGCAATGACGGGATTCCGACCGTCAAGGGTGATTTCGGCAACACCGCCGATGACATCCGGGAAATCCTTCAGGAAGAAATCCCCCGCATCACGAAGAAATGGAAAAAACGCCGGTTGCTGCTCTATGCCCACGGCGGACTGGTGGGCGAGAAAGGGGCGGTTCAGCGGGTGGCTGATTATCGTCAGCCCCTTCTCGATGCGCAGGTCTATCCCCTGGCCTTTGTCTGGCACAGCGATTTCTGGTCGACCCTGAAGAATATCCTGGGCGAAGCGGTCCGGCGGCGCAAACCGGAGGGGCTGATCGATGATGTGGCCGATTTCATGCTGGACCGCCTGGATGATACCCTCGAACCGCTGGCCCGTTTTATTGGCGGCAAAAGCCAGTGGGACGAGATGAAGGAAAACGCCCTGCGTGCCACGACGGACAACAAAGGCGGGGCCCGGCGCGTGGCGGCGGAGCTCAAGAAGCTGGTTGCCGATGGAAAGATCGATGAGATTCACGTGGCGGCGCACAGTGCCGGATCGATTTTCATGGCGCCCCTGGTCAACCGGATCGCGGCCTATGCCCCCATCCAGACGCTGACCCTGTGGGCGCCGGCCTGTACGATGGATCTTTTCAAAAAGCACTACCTGCCCCTGTTATCCGGGGCCAACCGCAAAATCATGGCCTTCGCCCTTTACATACTGTCGGACCAGGCCGAACGGGACGACCACTGCGCCCATATCTACCACAAGTCGCTTCTCTACCTGGTTTCCCAGGCCTTTGAGGAAGCCTTCCAACCCATCAACCCCAGGTGGCCCGGTGTGCCTTTGCTGGGCATGGAGAAATTCGCCGTTGACGATCCCGACTTGAAGAAACTCCGGAAGGACAAGGTGGCCGAATGGGTGTTGTCGCCCAACAATAAAACCCAACTGCGCGAGGCCGCCCAATCGAGCAGCCATGGCGGCTTTGACGACGACAAGGCCACTGTTGCGGGGACATTGGCACGCATTCTCGGCGGGAAGCGCAAAGCCCTCGATGCCATCGGCTTCGAGAGATCGGCCGTGTCTTTAAAGGACCGGCGTCAGGTCATCAATAAACTGCTGTGAAGTTTTTGATGCAATTAGGGCATCATTAGGATGCGAACCTTGGGCGAACCCTTTTGGCTTGCTCTGCTACCCATTCAAGGTGTTCTTCCCACCTGCTCGTCGGCAAGCGCTCGGTACAACCCGCGCCAGTTTACAGCGCGGACTTGCGGGCTGAGCGGGGCCGGGGTGTTGGCGGCATGGTCGCAGACGACAAAAGCCCGGGCGCGGACGGTGGCCGGAAGCGACGGCCATAAGCGCGCAATCGGGCGGGCGTCGTTCGGCATGGGGGTCTGGGTGGCTTTGGCTTCGATCAGAACGATGCGCCTGTTGCCGTTATCCACCATGAAATCCACCTCCAACCCCTGTCGGTCGCGGAAATAGTACAACCCTCGTTCAAGCCCGCGGCCCAGCCGGTACTTGAGGATCTCCGAGGCCACCAGGCTTTCGAACAAGGCGCCGCGAAAGGGGGATTGGGCCAGCGCAGCCTCATCGCGGATGCCCAGGAGCGAGGCAGCCAGACCGCAATCGGTGAAATAGAGCTTGGGGGTTTTTACCAGCCGTTTGCCGTAGTTTTCATACCAGGGCGCCACCAGGATGATCTGTCCGGTGATTTCAAGGATGCTCAGCCACTGGCTGAGAGTCGGGACGCTGACGCCCAGGGGTGCGGCCAAATCGGTTTTGTTCAACATCTGGCCGCAGCGGGTGGCGAGCAGGCCGAGAAACCGGCGGAAGGTGACCAGGTCGCGAATGGCGGCGATGGCACGGACGTCGCGCTCCAAATAGGTCAGCACATAGGAGCGGAACCAGATGTCAGCGACATCGGGCGCGGTGAGGGCCTCGGGAAATCCACCCAGAAAGGGGGACACCAAGGGCGATTCCTCGGAGGACAACGGCAGCAAGGAGAAAACAGCGGCGCGCCCCGCCATGGATTCCGAAACACCACGCATCAGCGGTGCCTCCTGCGAACCGGTCAGAAACCAGCGGCCCTTTTGGGTGGGGTCCGCGTCGATCCGCGAGCGGATATACGGAAACAATCCGGGGAGATTCTGGATCTCGTCGAGGATCACGGGAAGGGACAGGGCATCGAGAAAGGCCCTGGGATCGGCCCCTGCGCGGGCCAGCACGTCAGGGTCTTCCAGCAGGACGTATTCATGTTCCGGATAGAGCTGGCGCAAAAGCGTTGTCTTGCCGGACCGCCTGGGACCGGTAAGCAGGATGGCCGGAAAGCCTTTCGCGGCCCTGGTGATTTCGTTTTCGAGGGTTCTCTGGAAATATTTCATATGACAATTATTAAATTAAACTTTAGATTTGTCAAATATTGGCTGTGTGGTAAAAATTTCATGAAATGTTCAGGTTAGGGTGCGATCCTTTGGCGGATCGACTTTTTTGCCTATCGTGGCCTGGATCGCTGTTTTTCCCTGGCGGCGTCGACCAGGTCGATCGAGGCCTGCCACGCCTGCCGGCAAAACGCGGCAAACGGTTCCAGCGCTTCCGGCTGGGGCAACAGTTCATCGCCGACATGAATCGGGCCAACGGCAAAATGATAGGCGGACAAGGCATCGATATAAGCCTTGCGATGTTCGCGAGGAATGATGATCGGCGGCAAGCCGGCCCTGAGCACCGGGATGTTGGCCACCAGCCGGGCCAATCGGCCATTGCCGTCGAAAAAAGGATGGATGCGAACGAAGCTCATGTGGAGTTTCACATAGGCATCAAGCGCTTTCCGGTCGTCCTCCGGTTGGATGCGATCGTTCAGATTGCGGTAAAGATCAAACCAGTCCGCCATCAGTATAGGCACATCGGCAGGCGGTGCGTATTCGAAAATCACCTGTTTTTTGTCAACAACGCCGACGGTTGAATTGGGTTCCTTTTTCCAGCCGCCGACAGGTTTATAGACGTCAACAATGACTTCCGTCTGAACAGCCCGGTGCAGGGCGAACAGGTCCGTTTCGCTAAACGCCTGGCCCTCCTTGACCAAATCGTATATCAGGTCGATGGCCCTGGCATGCCCCACCACCTCTTCATGGTCTTTCAGGGGCTTGCCCGCAATGGTCAGGCCTTCTTCCAATACAAAAGCGGTTTCCCCGAGGGTCAGGGTGTTGCCCTCGATGGCCGTGGATGTGTGGGTCCACAGGTTCCTGAGTTGTATCATCAGGGCTTTTTGGAGATCGGGGTCGAGATCGGTTAGGAAGTGGGGCATGGTTTCAGACCTTATCCGGATATTTCATCGAGATAATTCTAAAAGATTATAGCAACTTTTATAAATTGATACCAGCGATCGATTGTGCATCTGTTTTTTTGAGGCCCGATAAATTTTCGACAGACAATGTTTAAGGTCAAATGTAGACTTACCCTAATTGTTTCGGCGGGAGGTGCCTTACACAAACTTGACAACGACGAGGGTCAGGTCGTCTTCGGCGGGTGCGTCCTGTGTAAATTTCCGGTGTTCTTGAAATACGCTCTCGACGATGGTCTCGGCGCAGTGCCGGGCGTGCTGCCGGACGAGGGCCCGGAGCCGCTCCTTGCCGAACATGTCGCCGGCCCGGTTGTGCCCCTCCCAGATGCCGTCTGTTCCAACCACCAGGACCTGCCCCTTTTTCAGGCTGTCGCGGCGGTGCGATCGGTAAACATGGGCATCGTCGACGCCCAGGGCCAGGCCGGCCCCTTTGAGATCATCGAAGGTGTCCGAATCCGGGTCATACAGCCAGGCCGGGTCGTGGCCGGCGCGAACCCACTCCAAGGATCTGCTCTCGGGATCGACCGCCATGTAGAAAAGGGTCATGAATGTGCCGCTGTCCAGGACATCCCGGCTCAAGTGGCGATTCATGGCCGCGACGATATCGGCCACGCTGCCCGGCTGCGAGGCCCGCATCCGCAGAAAGGCGCGTGCCGTTGTCATGAGCAGGGCCGAAGCGACGCCATGGCCCGAGATATCCCCCACCACAACTGCGCAGCGGCTGTCCCGGTTTCCGGGTGTCACCAGGAAATCGAAATAGTCTCCACCGATCTCGTCGCACGATATATTCTTGCCGGCTATATCCAGCCCCGGAAGCTGGGGGGCGGTGCGGGGAAGCAGGCTTTTCTGCACCTCGCCGGCCAGGACGAGCGCTTTCTTGTGTTCGGTCATGTCCGTTATGAAGGCGACGTTTCCCATCACGGTGCCGTCTTCGTCACGGAGGGGGTTCCCGTGGATCAGCACCGGAACGGCGGCCCCGTCGGCGGTGTCGAGTTCCCCTTCATAGTCGTACGGCCGGCTGTGCCTCAGGAGGTCCGGGTTGGCGGACAGCAGCGCGCGGTGCCTGGCGGTCATCAGATCGGGCAGTGTTCGGCCGATAAGGCTTTCCCGGGAATGGCCCGTCATGCGGCCGAAGGCCCTGTTCAGGTCGATGATGGTAAAGTACGGGTCCATCATCAAAAAACCCTCGCCGGTGGTTTCCACGATCTGGCGGTATTTCGCCTCGCTTCGGCGCAGCTTGTCCTCGGCCTCCTTGCGCCGATGAATGTCGATCACGATCCCCTGATGATAGCGGACGCCGGATTCAGGATCCACGACCACCGAGGTATGGTCTTCGATCCAGCGTGCGGCCCCGTCTTTGGTGATGATGCGGTAGACCTGTTTGTAGGTGTCCACGTTCCGGCGCACATAGGCCTGGATTTCACGTTTGGTCCGCTCGGTATCATCGGGGTGCACGATGTCGCGGAACATGATGCGGTTGGTCATGAAGTCTTCCGCGCTGTAGCCGAAGCGGGATATGTTGGGCGACACGTACACCATGGTCCGCCCTTCCAGATCGTCGGCGGCCAGGCGGCGAAACAAAATGGCCGGGCTGTAGTCGATGATCAGTTCGGCATGCCTGCGGGCGTCGGCCGCATCTTCCCGCCGGGCCAAACGCTGCTCGGCCGCCGCGACCTGCTGTTTCAGGTCGTGCACCTGGTTGATGAGTTCCTGCCGTGAAGGGTAGGCTTCCGTGCTCATGGGGTTTCGACAATCCGGTTAGGAGCCATACAGAATGTGGCTGCTTGGACGAATAAACCAATATCGCTATGCCGTCGCCCTTTGTCAAAACCATTGCCGATATGCTGGCTGTGGTATTTGTATGTCAGCTGACGTTTTATGCTTCTTCTGGCTTGCGCTGTTAAGAGTTGAGACCTGGCCCTCTCGTATTTTACGTCGTTGCCAATTGTTCCGTGAATTTGCGATCGGGCTGTTCCGGAGGGCGACTGGGTAGCGTTGCTAATCAGCCGCAACTGGAGGGTGAAATTTTCGGGATAGGCAACCAAGCGGGAAAATATCCGGCACCTCTTTTTTATACGCAATATATTCGGAACCAAATACATTCTCCAAATATAGTTCTTCTTTTCGGACCAGTTTGCGCAATATCAGGTACATGAATATCGGTGTTGTAAGTGCCATCCAACTTTTTGTCAGGAAGACGATACCAGGTACAATGAAAACCACCCATGAAGCATACAAGGGATGGCGGCAGCATCTGAAAATGCCGTCGGTGACGAGTGCATCAGCATTGTATGCACGCGAAACCGATTTTACTGAAATAATGAAAAAAGGCACCCCAAAAAGAATCAGGGCAATTCCAAGAATCGACAAAAGCCAATGCCGTATTAAGCCGATCTGGAAGGCTGGATGGAAATAGCGACTGATTGCTAACGCCATTATTCCGTACCCAAAAACGATAACTTGAGTTTGTATTCGGTTCCCAGAGACCATCTCTCCGGTATCGAATGGCCTTCTTGAGGCTTAAACTTTAATATGGGTGAAGCAACATGCATGAGAGATGAGACCTTTTGAAGTTCCTCCCACATCCTGTTTTCACTTGTGCTAATTATGGTGGATATTTTTGCTTTCACTGTTCATTTTTGAAGGTAGAAAACGTTTCAGCCAATCTGCGTATTGGTGTAGTGGAAACGTCCGCAGCAACGACTTGATAGAAGTCCTATTCTTGTTTCTTAAAATTCATAGGCGATTTGTTTCGATGTTTTCGTGAATAATGAATAATTAAGAGCCGACCCCTTTAGGTTCCCCGAGGGGAGCGACAAATGGCCACCGAAAACGCCCTGCTTCTGGAAATGTTTCAATCCACGCTCCCGCGAGGGGAGCGACAGCGCAGGGTAGGGGCACGGGTATAACCCCAATAGTTTCAATCCACGTTCCCGCGAGGGGAGCGACGGCCACCAGTGCGGACTCATCCGTTTTTACCGGGTTTCAATCCACGCTCCCGCGAGGGGAGCGACCTGCCGTTGCGGCCCTGGCCGGCCAGCACCATGATGTTTCAATCCACGCTCCCGCGAGGGGAGCGATTTCCAGTGGGATGATCCACCCCTTGATGTTGATGTGTTTCAATCCACGCTCCCGCGAGGGGAGCGACGCAGCGAGGCGTAAGCCGCTGGCCGGGTATTTCATGTTTCAATCCACGCTCCCGCGAGGGGAGCGACCACTGCCGTTGTCATTCCCGGAGATGGAGATGTTGTTTCAATCCACGCTCCCGCGAGGGGAGCGACTGAAGGCATTCCAAAACCCCCGCATGATCCACATTGTTTCAATCCACGCTCCCGCGAGGGGAGCGACCGAGGTATAGCCCAACAGATTATCAAAATGCACCTGTTTCAATCCACGCTCCCGCGAGGGGAGCGACAAAACTTTCGCGGTTATTGATGGAGGATGATGACATTGTTTCAATCCACGCTCCCGCGAGGGGAGCGACGTTTGCCTATGGCGTTTCGAACTATGGCAAAGGGTTTCAATCCACGCTCCCGCGAGGGGAGCGACCTCGGAAAGGCCGGATGCCGCCCGGTTGATCATGTTTCAATCCACGCTCCCGCGAGGGGAGCGACATAGTTCATCCCATCCGATGCCAGCATCATTCAGGTTTCAATCCACGCTCCCGCGAGGGGAGCGACTTTTGACCCCGACGCCATCTGTGACGGTGACGTTGTTTCAATCCACGCTCCCGCGAGGGGAGCGACCTGGAGCGCCTCAGATCGCCCACATAGGACGCTGTTTCAATCCACGCTCCCGCGAGGGGAGCGACCTGGTCCTTGCCCGATTGGTACGACCCATAGGCCGTTTCAATCCACGCTCCCGCGAGGGGAGCGACCTCCCATCCCCAGTCCGTGACGTTGCGGATGGTGTTTCAATCCACGCTCCCGCGAGGGGAGCGACACCTGCCCGCCCTGCGCGAGCGCAGCCGGGACCTGTTTCAATCCACGCTCCCGCGAGGGGAGCGACCGGGAGCGCAAGGGTAAGAAACTTTTGACGGTTGTTTCAATCCACGCTCCCGCGAGGGGAGCGACAGCGCTACAACCGTTATGATGTGCGGATACTGGAAGTTTCAATCCACGCTCCCGCGAGGGGAGCGACGGGACATACCCAAAACCGCATGGCGGAAATGCTTGTTTCAATCCACGCTCCCGCGAGGGGAGCGACTTGGCAAAAATGTTACCCGATAGCAAAAAACATGTTTCAATCCACGCTCCCGCGAGGGGAGCGACCCATCCTCCTTCTCGCATTCTGTGTTGTCCAAGTGGTTTCAATCCACGCTCCCGCGAGGGGAGCGACTGAAGTCTATGAGCGTGGTGCGTCTAAATATGCTGTTTCAATCCACGCTCCCGCGAGGGGAGCGACCTGAAACCTTTGGCGTAAAGACGGGGATGCTATGTTTCAATCCACGCTCCCGCGAGGGGAGCGACATCCCATCTTGTATCAGAGCTTGCCAGCAAAGCTGTTTCAATCCACGCTCCCGCGAGGGGAGCGACGCCAGGGGCAGGAGGAATATGCCCAGGATCTGATTGTTTCAATCCACGCTCCCGCGAGGGGAGCGACAGGACACCAACTACGAGTCCGTGGCGGCCAGCTTTGTTTCAATCCACGCTCCCGCGAGGGGAGCGACGCCACACCCTCGCTGCTCGGGCCGGTGGCATTGGTGTTTCAATCCACGCTCCCGCGAGGGGAGCGACGGTCGATATCCAGCAACCCGCAGATGTAAAAAATGTTTCAATCCACGCTCCCGCGAGGGGAGCGACCCGCGGCCAGGTCGGCCACGATCTCCGCTAAAAGGGTTTCAATCCACGCTCCCGCGAGGGGAGCGACCGCATCAAACCTTAACCACGATTGCCGAAGTGTTGTTTCAATCCACGCTCCCGCGAGGGGAGCGACGAGAGGCGGATGTCGGCGGCGGTGGATGTTCGCTGTTTCAATCCACGCTCCCGCGAGGGGAGCGACGCGGTTTTGATTCCGGCTTTGAATCCGCTGGGATGTTTCAATCCACGCTCCCGCGAGGGGAGCGACAAAGTTAAATCTTTGTGCAAGACAACATTTTGGAGGTTTCAATCCACGCTCCCGCGAGGGGAGCGACTAACTATCGATGCCAAGGTAGACAACGATAAGCGTGTTTCAATCCACGCTCCCGCGAGGGGAGCGACAACTTCCAGATCACCCTTAAGCGCCGCAATCGGGTTTCAATCCACGCTCCCGCGAGGGGAGCGACGCGGAATGTAGCGGGGTGAGATGATGAAGGATCGTGTTTCAATCCACGCTCCCGCGAGGGGAGCGACCAACACTCCGTAACATCATCACCGGGAAGAAATGTGTTTCAATCCACGCTCCCGCGAGGGGAGCGACGTACTCACACAGGGCCAGGAGATACCGCAGATTAGTTTCAATCCACGCTCCCGCGAGGGGAGCGACCCCAAACAATTTGACCATCGATGCTAATGTAATTGTTTCAATCCACGCTCCCGCGAGGGGAGCGACGAAAAGAAAAGCGTAGGAGGCCAACATTTGACAGTTTCAATCCACGCTCCCGCGAGGGGAGCGACATCTATTGCTCTGGCGGGGTGAGTAATTAGCCATGTTTCAATCCACGCTCCCGCGAGGGGAGCGACCCAATAGCTGATATCAAAGGCATGGACAAGGATTGTTTCAATCCACGCTCCCGCGAGGGGAGCGACGGCACCATGGGTTGTTTTTCGTTAAGGCCGACAATGTTTCAATCCACGCTCCCGCGAGGGGAGCGACTCCGCTCGTTTATCGCCAGAGAGGCCAAACGGTTTGTTTCAATCCACGCTCCCGCGAGGGGAGCGACTGTACTGCATTTATCTTTTTAAAATAGTGGGTTTTTTTAATACATTAACGCGAACCGATTCCATTCAGATGAATTTCAACAAATATTCAAAGAGCAATCAAAGGAGTTTTCATATTTCCAGCAGGTTGTGGCATCGCGAACCTTCCGGCGAAAGCCTGCAAGCTATAGGTTCGCGGAAGGGTCAAACAATCAAAGGGCCTTCCTGATCATAATTTTCCTTGGCCCCGATGTGTTCAATACGGCGCTTCCAGTTGGCACCTAGAAAATAGAACCGCAAGCTGTCCTTATCCGGGTTGATTTCTTCTAAAAGCTGATTGCGCAGCACGGCCCACTGGGCAGGATCCACCATGCATTCAAAAACCGAATACTGGACCCGCTGCCCATAGTTCTTGCAAGTTTTGGCGACACGGCGCAGGCGTTTTCGCCCGGCCTTGTCGCTGGTGGCGACATCATAACTGACGAGAACGAGCATATTACCTCCAGATGAATGGCGGGTAGCCGTCCAGGTCGCCCCTGAGGAAACGTGCAATCAACAGCGCCTGGACATGAAAAAGGATACCGATCGAAACCTTTTCATCCAGAAACGGGTGATGGATCTCATCCTGCTTGCGCTTCTGGTAGGCCATGATCACTTCCTTGCGCGTATCATCGCTCATGGAGACCGCACCCGTTTCCGTTTTTTTGAATCCCTTCGCACTGACCTGCCGCAAGTTGATCAGGGACAGCACCAGACGATCGGCCAGAAACGGCCGGAACTCCTCCATCAGGTCAAGCGCCAGGCCGGTCCGGCCGGGCCGGTCGCGGTGGAGAAATCCCACGGCCGGATCGAGCCCCACGCCTTCCAGGGCTGAGCGCACATCATGCAAAAGCAGGGTGTAGATAAAGGAGAGCAGACAGTTGACCTTGTCCATTGGCGGACGGCGGTTGCGGCCGTTGAAACGAAAGGCTTTTTTCTGATGGGTAATCAGTTTGTCGAACATACTGAAATAGTACCGGGCCGCCTCCCCTTCGATGCCGCGCAATACGTCGAGGGATGGCTCATCCTGAAGCCGGGTCAGCGTGTCGGCCAGCAGCATCACGGAGCGCTTCATTCCATCCGTCGCGATTTTCTCCCCGTGGTCCCTGATGGCCCGCTGGAGAACCGTCCGAGAATTGGCGACCTTGCCGGTCAGGATAAAGCGGGCCATATCGGCAGAAAAATCCGGGGCATCGGCCTTGCGGTACTGCTCGCGCCGCAACAGAACATTGCCGGAAACCGGCCCCTGCACCCGTGCAAGGAACCGTCCGTTTTCAGACAGGAAACTCAACCCCACATTCTGCTCGGCGCAAAATCCCATCAGGTAGGGGCTGCACATGACCCGGCCGAAGCAGACAATGCCGCCAAGGGTATGGATCGGCACCTGGAGGCGATTTTCCCTTTCCACCGACACGCGCACGGTTTCGCCTTCCTTGGACAGATAGGCGCCCTGGGTCGTGACAAACAGGGTGTTGAGGTGTTTCTTCATGGCATCCGGGTCACTCCCTTCAAATAGTCACGCACCGAATGGCGCTTTTTTTCTAGCTTGGGCAGGCAGCGGTCCAGAAACGAGCATTTGTCGCAGCGCTTCGTGTAAACCGGAGGCGGGGTTTGCAGGGATGCAATCAGCCTGTGCAAACGGTGTGCGGTGTTTTCGGTTTCGCTGCGCAGGTTATAGTCAAACACCACATCCACCCGGCGCCGGGTCTTGCCGTAAAACAACGCGCCCGCCGACACCTCAAGATCCATCATCTCTTCAAGGCAAAGCGCTTGGGCGCAAAGCTGCACCTTGTCCCAATTTTCCTTTTTGGGCCTACCACGCTTGTATTCAACCGGAAATGGCTGCCCGATTATTCTCCCTCTTCTATTTTTTTCCTTCTGGAACTCCACTGCATCGGCCTTGCCCACCAATCCAAGCCGAAGAGACCGCAGAGGAAGGGAATAGGCAAACCAAAAGTCCCCCCGCGACTCTCTTTTACCCGAATCAACCCGCTCGTGCATGATCCGTCCTTCTGCAGTAAAGCGGTTTTCCAGCCATACCTGTTCTATATGCACCAAGGCGCAACGGCGCTCACAGTATAAAAAATGGTTTAGGGCGGAAATGGGGATTAATCCATCATCCGTGTACATTAATCCATTTCCTTTCCATCATATGAGTGCAAAACCATCTTCATCTATTTTTTCCAGCTTCAGCACCGCCTCCATATATCCAAGAAATGGCGAATATTCGGCAGTCCAAAGGAAAACGCCGGGGTAACGACGCGATTCCTGAATATTCAGTTTCCGAAGAATTTTCTCTCGAATGCGCACGCTACTATTTTGGATCTCCCGCCACGAAATGTTTTCGAAATTTTGTATCTTTTCAATGAGCTGCTTATCAACTACTGCCAGTTGTGACTGGTCTTCGATAACCTTGAATTTCTTTTCGACAGTTTTGAAGCCATAAACACTTTCTTGTTTTACCAGTTCTGTGGATATGTTTGCGCTTTCACGGACTTCACGTAGCATGGCTTCCGTACATAAGGCCGGTGAAATTGTCGTGTTTTGATCAAAAAAATCACGCAGGATGCGTGAGGATATGTCAAAAGCGGGATTCTTGGTCACGCCGCTATCATTGGCATTGAGTATGATCGTCCAGACATCCGCCTCATTGTCTTCCGAATTGCGATTCACCCGCCCGGAAAGTTGCAGCAATGAAAGTAGGGAAGCGCATTCGCGCACACCTGTCCTGAACGATAAATCCACGCCGGCCTCAACACAGGAGGTCGCAAACAGGCACCATTTTGTGTCCGTGCGGTCGAGCAACCGCTCCTGCACCAACGCAAGCGTGGTTTCACGATCTCCAGGCGTCAGAGATGTTGAGAGGTGCAGGACATTTCCTTCTCCAAATACAGCTTCCGCAACCTGTGCCGCAGCCGCCGCTGTGTGCACGGTATTTAACACGACAATTACCGGGCCTCCCAACGTCACCAGCCATTCAGCCAAAGCATCAAGGTTCATGGCGTTCGGGCGAAAACTGTGTCTGACGCGCACAACTTCGAAATCGTGTAACTTATCCCTCTCTCTGATTGGAATAATGTTGGGCAACCGGATTGCGTCTCCGAACTCCTCCATTTCCCAGAAATGGCAGAGTGAACCGGAAGCCAGTACCCAGTGACATGACCAGCATGCAGCAGCGTGCTGGATCCATTGCCAAGCAAGAGGCAACAGTTTTGCAGGCAACATGGCATGGGCTTCGTCCAGAAAAACAGCGCTTCCAGGCAGGTTCTGCAATCGTCGTAGGGTAGACGGGGTGGCAGAGGCCAGCGTCTCGAAAAAAGCTACGGCAGTTGTAACCACAATTGGCGCGTCCCACAGGGCGGTGAGTTTGCGGCTTGCTACATCCTCAAATTCTGCACGGTGATGAATTTCCGCCACCACATCCTCACCGCGTTCCCCCGGCAATGCCAACGCCTTGCGATAGACACGTACGGACTGTGAAATAATATTGGTAAACGGCAAAATGACAAAGATTCGCCTCAGGTTATGACGAGCCGCAGTGGAGAGCAGGCTTGCCATCACGGCGGTTGTTTTACCTGTTCCAACCGGCGCATCGCAGATGGTGATAGGGCTTTCTTGCAGGTTTTCGGCACATGCCGAGAAAAAAGCTGTGCGTAGCCCATTACGCTCGGTATCGTCGTTTTTAGATTTCAAACCATTTACATAATTCCGTAAGGCCACCAAACGTTCAGAAGCCCGTAACTTTGGGTGATATAACCTTCCCGGTTCTTCAGTTGAGGCGCGAGCAGCGTCACCATGATCAGCGTGTGTCAGGCAGGAAAAAAGCACGCGGACATCAGGCGGTTTTAAATCTGGCCTATCTTTTGGCTGTTTTTTGACCAAAATGTTTGGCCGTACACTTGTTTCATGCCGAACCAAATATTCCTGCAAAACGTTATCCACATGCTGCTGGATTTTCTTATTGCGCATGTCGTCTATGGCATTGCAATCAGGCAAGCCAGCATGGTGGGCAACAACCATAAGTGCTGATGTGAAGGCATCCTGCGCAAGCAAATGAGCTACACCTGCATCGGCATGTGGTATTGGCAAACGGCAAGCTTTCTTATCGCCTACCAGTATCTTTTGATTTTCATCATCGAGCTTACCGAGGTCGTGGTATTCAGCAGCGAGTTCATAGATTCGTTGAATTGCCTTTGCGTCCAAACACTGTGCATAATGCAATACTTTGCGCAAATAACACCGCCCTCGGACCAGTACATGCAATACATGATTCAGATATGTCTGACGAAGAGCGGTATCAGATGCGCTTCTGGCGTAATAGGTCATATCATGCGCCCATCAAGTCCAGGTTTTTGATTGGTGCGATCTTGTCCTTTAAATAGTCCGGTAGCTTGTCCGGCACGTCATAATCCGCCCAAGATTCAGAAGGAGCCATAGGGTCGTCTCCCTTGCGTTTTGGCATTAGCGAATCAATAAGCATGTAGTCCGGGCAACTTCCGAGCGCGTTTTTATGTTCCAGCCACCATGCATGGCGAATGCGCACATCGGGACGGATGGCTGAGCGCGTATGGTCGTAGGAGTAGGGAATCAGACGCTTCAGTAATTCGACATCACAGGGTTTGCATCCAGAATTTTTAGCCAGAGAGGGATTGATGTAAAATGGCATTACATAAACGCCGTGCTGTACCACACGGTAGGCCAATGGCGCCATGCCTTGGTTTTTGCCTTCCTGTACACCAGCTTTGTTTGTATTGGTATGCCGCTGAATAATGACCGATGAAACTGAAAGTCCCATGCCAAATTGTGCAATACCGGTTTTGATAAAACCTTTACTCCCGCCTTCTTCCAAAAATGTGTTTCCAAAGAGCCGGGCATCCCAGTAATTTTTGACAAAAGTGCTCTGCAGGAAAATTGATTGTTTAAAGTCTATCTCATCCTTTTTCCCTTTCTTTTTTTTCGTCTGTCCCTCTTCAAGTTCCTTGGTTAAAATGGTACGGTCACGCCCTCGGGATTCTAATATCCTGAACTTATATCCATCAATACCATCCGTTAAGTCCTTGGTTACGGTCTGATAAACAGGCCCCTCCGTCAGTTCCATCAGGTCGCGGAGTTTTCGCTTGAACGAAACAGGAGAGATTTCACCCTGCCCGTTGTCGCGAACGCGCGGGTCACTTTCCTGATCGGGATTTCCGTTCGGGTTGGAATTAACCGCCTCAATTATCAGTAAACCTGTCACACGCTTAATTTCGTCATCCATTTTTCATCTCCTTATCTGGTCTAATTTATAGGTCCAGTGTGACTGCTTTCATTTAGTTTTTCGCTTTTTGGAAAAGACGCTAGATAACCAAGAAACACTTGCGCGCGTTCCTCTGGCGTCAGACGTTTTGGCCATTCCAAAAGATGTAGCTGATCGGCAATTTTAGACCAACGTTTCCGCCACGATTTGACAAGCACGATTATTTTTATTTCTGCACCATCAATGCTTTTTTTAACTGCCTTATCGTCATGGTATGCATAAGCCCATTTGACATAAGGAGCCGAACGCATGGCAAGTTGACTCATAGTGGTAACCGGTGACTCCATCATACTTACAAGCAACGAGCTTCCGCACAGTTCAGGCGGTAGCTCTTTCTTGCGCACCACCTCGCAGTATAACCGATGTATCTCATCGGTTATCCGCAGGCAGCGCCCTAGCAGAAACGCGCTTTCTTTCATGAAATCCTCCTTGTTTTTCCCCAATTTGCTCAGTAATAATCCCAATATGCTAGGATAAATTTTTTTATCAGGCAGCGGCGCGATTTGATTTTTAGCCATACTGCGGCATAAAGTGAGGAAATACCCACGAGCATGTTGCATAAATCGTTCAATCATGTGCGCTGTTAACGCATTGTTTTGTTTATCCAACAACAAGCTCAATCCGTCTGTCGGTTCAAAAATTCTAACTTTCCCTGCCTGCTCTCCTTTGTTCTTCTCTTTTCCATCACGTTTCCAAACCGTGTTAAGATAACGATGGAGTCTGATAGGAAATGTAGTCAGGTTTTCCACGGGAACAGGGTATGATTTTCCTGTTTTTTGGTTCTTAGCTTCACTCCAATCCCGCAGATCCAATTTGGGAATATTCTGGCAGGCCTTATGCCATTTGGCGGATGCTTCTTCCAGTGAAGCTACTGTGGTGTTGTGATAATAGACAACCTTTGTACGGGCTTTATCCATTTTTCGTAATGAAAAAATTTCAAGTTCAGCATCGGCGACTTTTCCCCCCAACCCTTTTAATTGCCCAACAACGGCCTTCGCGAGTTTTTCAAACGTATCCTCTCTTTCATAGGAGTTGCCCTCCTGTGCGCCAAACATTTTGGCAAGTGGAATTTTTTTATCTGGAAAAATACGCGGATAGGCGAATAGTAGTTCTTTATCTCCTGCGATACCATAAGTTATTCCGTTTCGTTCAGGATTGGAAATCCATTCAAGTGCTGCTTTTATTTGCTTGCGTGTTTCATAACCGACGGGAAAAGTTTTACTTTCACACTGATTATAACGTCTTTGTGCTGGTATTGTTTTCGCTTGGGAGCGAAGAATTACTCCACCCAAAAAAGACAAGGAAACGCTGGGAAACTTTTCATTAATTTGTTGAACATCTAAACCATAGGCATCTTTTTCATCACCTTTATAGGAAGAAGATTGATTCTCCCCTTGATTTTTCATCAACAATTCATTGAGCCTATATATGGTTGCCTCATGTGCAAAAGGATAATCTTTATAATCTTCGATGTCTAAAAAAACAGAAATTTTTGGAACAGGAACTTTTGAATCAGCATCCTCTTTTTGTTTTTTTTCATTAGTAACAAAATAAAACATTATTGATGGCGGGAATTCCCCATTTTTGATCTTATGACACACCTCGTTTAAATACTCTTTATGGAATTGTTTTACATTAATCTCCTGGACTGCATTGAAAAATTTATGAAGCGTCTCACCATATGTTAAATTGTTAATGCACATTGACTTTAACTCATTATTTACTCTGCCAAAACACCGACACAGGACATCGCAAGTTTTTTCCCAAAAACCATATTTTTCCTGTTCTGTTGGATCACATGAAAGGAACTCTTTTATCCATTTTCGCTTTAGATTTTCACCTGCTTGACCTCGTCGGGCTGCTTTGATCTCTTCATCAGTTTTTACAATACGGTAAAGTGGACGCACGTTAAAACCTGGCAAAGCTCTGCCTAAATCTGGTTCATATTTCCTTAGTTTTCCAACATGTTCTTTCGATAGCAACTCCAAGTTTTTGATATGTCCATCATTTGTTAACCAGGCCCTTATGCATGGAGCGTTTTTCGAGACTTTCGGCATAATTTTTAGTTTTGGATGCCAGTTAACAGAAACGACCCCGGTATTCCGCATTGCATCGGCGACGTTGGCCAATTCATTAATCATGATCCTAGTTTCTCCCTTTCAATTTGTAATGCAGAACGCCATGCTCAATCCGAACATTCTGGTCATATGTGAACCGAACTTTGGAGTTGCATCCATCCGGAAAAACTTCCCGCAGCATCGAAGGGAGAACAGTGCTGATATCATCTTGTACCTTTGTTTCCTCACGGAAAGGCCCCACATAGGACGGTGTAAACTCCTTCCATCCCAAAAACGGTAGCGTGAACCACTGCCCCCCCTTTAGACGGCGCTCAAATATCGCGGCATACGCGTGTCCGGGTGAAGTCGTTTTACTATTCCAGGCCTTGGCTTTATCACCCAAAATATTTTTATTACGCGTCGGATAGACATGGGCATACATCCTGTAGCAGACATCTGTCAGGACCGTCGTTAAAAACTGATAAGCCCCATTTGTACCGCTTTTACGCAAAGGTCCGTTGTAATTTGTGGCATAGCCGTGAAAACGCAGCGGTTTACAGATTTCAACTCTGAACGGCATAATTTCTACCGCTGGCCCCCAGAGAATTGCCTCAAATATCCCCTTGACAGATGAATAGGTTGGCGCAGGATAACTGACAGGACAGTCTCCTGTATCCGGCCTCGTCCACATTGCCGTTTGTCCTGCGATCTCCAACTTGATTTTGTAAGGTTTCATAGGCTCTCCATGTTGGCTGGTTTCATGCCTTCTTGTGTGTAGCAGAGGGGATAAATATTAATGGTTTTTGAATTGTAAAACTTAATCTCGTATCTATGATTCCACCTTAGCAACATCCAGACAGTGATAGACCAGCAGATGATACCGATCAGGATCCTCTCGGTCAGTTTTTCCCCAATAGCGATAATAGCTCGGCCAGTCGTTCATTTGTCCTCCAGCGCCAGCCAGATTTGTGCCACCAGCCTTGCATCGTCCAAAGCCCGGTGGGGTTTCATGTTTTCGATTGCCGTATCGCCCAGCAGATGTTTAGCCACCGTCTCCAATTGATAGTTTGGCAAATCAGTCAGCTTTTGCCGGCTCAGTTTCAAGGTGCAGAGGATTTGGTTGGACAGGCCCCAGCCGAAGCGGCTGTATTCATATTGCAGGAACAGTTTGTCGAAAGGGGCATTGTGGGCCACCAGTGTGGCGTGTCCACAGAATTTTCGGAAATTACGAAAAGCTTTCTCCGTTGAAAGACCGTTCTGCAACATGGCCTGGGTGATTCCGTTGATTTCCCGAACGTTTGGGGGAATAGTCCGACCGCTGTCGACCAGACTGTGGAACGTTTCACCAGGCTGGCCGGCTTCAATCCTGACCGCCCCGATTTCGATAACACGATGTCCCTTCAAGGGGGACAAACCTGTGGTTTCCAAATCAAAGGCGATGGCTGGCAATCGTTTTACCAATTTAGCATCCTTGGTGGGACATCGGATGACCTATGTTAAAAATTTTCCAATTTTTACTGCTATTGACTTCATCAACGGGATGATCCATTTGTAAATCATGATGCGAATCAACATGAGTCAGGTTAAAATCCATCTCTCGCGCTATCTGGCCAACTTGGCTGAAGGCGAAACGATACTGCTGTGCAAGCGCAATGTGCCCATAGCTGAAATCAGGCGGCTTCCTTGCAAACGCAAGACCGCAAGGCCTATCGGTCTGGCCAAGGGCACCCTTGAAATTCCGGAATCCTTTTTCGAGCCTTTACCGGATGACATATCCGCCCCATTTGGTGGATAAAGGTCCCGCTTCCGGTCATCTTACGAATCGACCTGTTTTGAATCATCTAACCTTCCCATATAAACTCCCTCCATCCGCCTGATCTCATCCACCACTTCCTGCCGCAGTTCCTCCGGGGTCACCACTTCGCAGTCGGCCCCGAACTGGAGGATCATCATTTTGACCTCGCGAAAATCGGCTACCGGGAAGGTGATTTCCAGGCTGCCGTCGAAGAGCTCCTGGATCTGCTGGTTGGGGTGCCAGACCTGCTCGCGGATCCAGCGGGAGCGGAAAGGGGAGAAGCGCAAGGTTACCGGGATACGCTCCTCGCCCTGGAAGATGCCGAAGGCGCCCTCGACCAAGGGGCGCCATTCGCGCTCCGGGCGGGGGGTGAAGGTTTCCGGCTTTAGATCGAAAGCGCGGATGCGGGCCAGGAAGAACTTGCGCCACTGGTTTTTCAGACGGCAGCGGGCGATCAGGACCCAAGAGGCCATGTAGTGCTGGAGATGGTGGGGCTCGATGACGCGCTGGGTCAGGCGACCCGAGGCCGGCGAATGGTAGGTGATGGCCATGACCCGGTGTTCGATCAGGGCCTGGGCCGTGGTGCGGAAAAGGGTCTCATCCACCGGGGAGTGGCCGTGCCAGGAGGCGGAGAAACAGGCGGGCAGGCGGTTTTCGGATGCCATCCTTTCGTCGCACAAGGCCGTAAGCTTGTTCCCCAGCCGGTCGATTTCCCGGCTCAGGTAACCGCCCGAAACGTGAGCCAGCAGACTGCGGGCCGTCAGCACGGCCAAAAGTTCTTCCTGACTGGCCTGGAAGGGGGTCAGCTGAAATGAGTTGTCCGTGTAGTAATAGCCCCGTCGGGCGGCATCATACGCCAGGGGGGCGCCAAGTCGGTCGCGCATGAAATCGATGTTGCGCTGGGCGGTCTTGCGGGAGATTTCGAATCGTTCGGCCAGGGTGCTGGCATTGGGATACCTGCCGTTTCGCACGCAACGGTCGAACCACACGAAGCGTTCATAGATGACGGTATAGGCCATTTGGAATGCTCGCGTCCTGTCGGATTAGAGTTCAGCAGGGGAAGAGCAGTCGCAAGGATGCCCGTTGAAACGGTACTTGATCATAGTTGCCCCAGCGATATGCGATTGGATGGGTACCGTTTGGGAGGATGCCAACGTCCTTGCTGATACACGCCAGAAATTGGCTATATCTCAAAAGTGGTGGCCATTGCAAGACTCTTCAAGACAAGCATTTGGCCTTGTAGCGACGGTGCCGGGTTAATCATTCATGAAAATAGCGCCTGTTGCACGGGGCGAGTTTGGTATTTTGGTGTCGACGCGAAGCGTCACCCTTTCAGCTTGACGCTTTTTTCATAAGAGGGAATAGGGAAGCTTCATTCCTCAGCCCGCCTGTTCCCGACACGCCATTTCGTTGGTTTGGTCTGCGAACAGGACAAACACCCGATCGGCAGTGAAGATTTGACCACAGAATTCGCACAAGGTGCGGGTGCCTTCGATTTCGTCGGGCACTTCCATGAATCGGTCGCAGTAGGGACAGACGGTTTCCACGTTCTCCTCCAATAAAGACGGTTTCGTAAAACGTCCAATTCCCCTGGGGGGACTAAAGATCGGCGTTACGCGAATCCCTCGTCACTGCTACGCACGTTGCCTACGCTGCCTGCGGCACCCGCGACAGCGGTATTCTTCTGGATTCGCAAACCGTATCTCGGACGTTTTACTAAGCCGGCAAAAATCTGATTGTGTGGCATATGGGCAAGGCAGGCGGTCACGGTTGCCGGCTTATTGGAAAGAGGAGGGTTCCATGGAAGGAGTGACAGTGCCGCGCCTTATACCTGCCTTGTAATGACCTATGGCAGATTTGGCGGGGGAATGCAAGGGGGCGCAGGATGTTTTCAGGGGCTTTGGGTGGCATTCGTACAGCGGCACCCCTGGTGCCGTCCAATGAACCTCCTGAACGCGTGAAATATCCGGGTTAGATTGACAGATTGGGGCTTATTTATTAAATGATTTCAGCTAAACGGAAATTATTGCCTAACCCCGACACGTTGAGGAATGAATGGATCAAACGGAAAAGATTCGCGCGACGGCGATTGCCCTGTTCCCGGAAGACACCACCGAACCGGAAGCGCGTGCGATTGTCGAGCGCCTGTCTGACGAAGAAGACCTGGCCGGATTCAAGACCATGTACAGGAAGACGATCCTCTCCGATGGCAGCCAGCGGTCCTATATCAAGTTTTCCAAAGTGGTGCCGCGCAACGAGCTTGGCTCCGGCTGGGTGGTCAACATTACCGGCAAACTGTTCGATGCCGGCTACGATGATGTGGCCTGGCGGGTTACCCGGCTCGGCCCGGATACCGAGGACGGGGAAAGCACGACCGAATCGTTCCCGGCGGAACTATTCAAAGAGGCTTTGGGCGACGAGAAGGATCTGCCTTAACCCGAACATTTCATGAAATATTCAGGATAGGGTATCGCCGCCGTCATCACATGGCCGGGTATCCGGTGATTTGGCGGATCTCGTTGTAGATGCTTTTCAGGCGGCCGTAGAGCCGGCGGTAGACCCTGGCATAAAGCGCCTGGTAGAGGTCGCGGTTGGCCGGGATGGGCTCGAAGACGTCGGACACCCGGGTCATTTCACTGATGGCGCTGTCGAAATCGGGGTGCAGTCTGAGGCCGACGGCCGCATCGATGGCTGCGCCCAGGGCGGATGTTTCGTAGGTGTGGGGCCGCTGGGCCGGCAGGCCGAAAATATCCGCGGTGATCTGCATGGCGGCGTCGCTCTGGGAACCCCCGCCGGAGACCCGCAGGGCCGTAACCGGGATTTTGTTGCGTTTTTCCAGGGCCCGCAGGCCGTCCTTCAACCCGTAGCCCAGGCCCTCCAGGATGGCCCGGTAGATATGGGCCCGGGTGTGCACGTCGCCGAAGCCGATGATGGCGCCCTTGGCATCGGCATCGGTGTTGATACCCGGGGACCAATAGGGCTGCAGGGTCAGTCCCATGGAGCCGGGCGGGATGTCCCGGATCAATTCGTCAAAAAGCACCTCCGGCGCCACCCCGCGTTCCTCGGCGATCTGCTGTTCCCGCAGGCCGAACTCCTCCTTGAACCAACTCACCATCCAGAAGCCCCGGTAGACCATGACCTCGGTGTTGTAGGCCCCGGGCAGGGCGCTGGGGTAGGGCGGCACGAAGGGTTTGATTTCCACGTATTTCGGATTGGCCGTGTTCACGGTGGCCGTGGTGCCGTAGCTCAGGCAGGCGACTTCCGGGGAGCGGCAACCGGCGCCCAGGACTTCGCAGGCTTTGTCCGTGGCCGCGGTGATCACCGGCAGGCCTTCCGGGATGCCCGTCTCCTGGGAGGCTTCCCGGGTGATGTGCCCCAGAACATCCCCCGGCGGCACGAGCTCCGGCAGGCGGGAGGCGTCCATGGGGAAGAGTTTCCACTTGAGGTCCCGCGGTCCGGCCCAGCAATGCCGTTTGTAGTCGAAGGGGACATAGCCCACCATGCTGCCCACGGAATCGCGATATTCACCGGTCAGGCGGTGAATCCAGAAGCCGGAGAGAAAAAGGAACTTGTGGGTCTTATTCCAGATGTCGGGCTGGTTTTGGCGCAGCCAGTTGGATTTGCACTCCCGGACGGCTTTTTCCACCACCCCATACTGGTTGAGGGCTTTCAGGGCGCCTGTCATCAGCGGGGAGAGATGGGTGGCCATGGCCGCCTTGCGCTGGTCCAGCCAGAGGATGGCCGGCCGCAGGGGGGCGCCGTCTTTATCCAGGTTGACCATGGTGGCGCGCTGGGAGGTGACGGTCACGCCGGCGATGCGGTCGGTATCGACACCGTCGGCATCGAGCAGACGGCGGGACGTGGCGCTGAATTGCTGCCAGTAATAATCCGGGTCCTGCTCGGCCCAGCCGGGCCGGCGGGAGAAGTAGGGGGTGATGGGGGTCTTGACCATGTGCCGGAGGTTCCCCCGCAGGTCGATCAGGGCCGCGCGGATGGACTGGGTGCCGGCATCGAAAACCAGGATCAGGTCGCCTTGTCCGCTGGTGGTCATCACGGTTTCCTCTTCAGGGGTTCGTCCAGGTCGAGGCCCAACTGGCCCCCGGGGTTCATGATGTTGCGGGGGTCGAAGTGTTTTTTGAGGGCCCGCAGGACGTCCATCTGCTCTTTACCCAGGTGATGCTCGATCCAGGGGGCGATCATGCGGCCGATGCCGTGGTGGTGGCTCAAGGATCCGCCGAATTTTTGGATGTGATCCAGGATGCCGCCCTGGAAGGCACGGTAGGCCTCGGCGTGCTCGAAGCGGCCGATGAAGATAAAGTAGAGATTCGTGCCCTGGGGGTAGAAATGGGAGGCGTGGGTCATGCAGATGGTCTGCGGCCGGCTTTTGATATAGGCCCGCACCCCCTGGTGCAGGGCGTGCAGGTTGTCCCAGGTGACGGAAGCCTCCAGGGTGTCGATGACGATGCCGTAATCGTGCAGGTCCTCCCGCATGAAAGGTTCGGTAAAGCGGGTTTTTTCCCATTTGCGGCTGCCGTAGGCGCCGAGATAAATGGCGCCGTGCCGGCGGGCGGTTTGGCGGATTTTGCGCTTTACCAGGCGGGTGTAGTCCCCGTCGCCTTCCACGGTACCCAGGCAGAGACAGCGCTGCCCGGGGTGAAAACCGCGTTTGACCAGAAAACGATCCACCAGGGAAGGGATGCCGTAGAGCTTGAGGCCCCGGTCGGTTTCTTCGGGGTCGCTGATCCGGTAGACCGCCGGCCGGCCGAATTCGCCCTGGCTGATGTTGCGGCTGGCCGCCACGGCCGCCTCCCAGGAGGGGAACATGAAACTGAAATAGCGGCGGTTGCCCGGCATGTGGCGGAAGACCTTCATGGTGACTTCCACCAGGACGCCGAAGGTGCCCTCGGATCCTTTCAGCATGTCGTGGACCTTGGGCCCCGTGGCCGTGGCCGGGTAGTCGAGGGTGCGAATGCTGCCCGTCGGGGTGACATATTCCTGGCTGATAACGAGGTCGGCGGCATCGCCGTAATAGGTGGAGGCCTGGCCCGACCCCAGGGTCACGACCCAGCCCCCCACGGTGGAATATTCAAAGGACTGGGGGAAGTGGCCGCCGGTAAAACGCCTTTTGGTGCCAAACCGCTCCGGTGCCTGGTTGAGGGCGGCCTCGTACGCCGGACCGAACATGCCGGGCTGTACCCGGGCCGTCTGGTTGGTTTCGTTCAATGCGAGGATTTTGTTCATGTGGGTGCTCATCACCAGGGTGACCCCGCCCCGGGCGGGCCGCAGCCCCAGGTTGACCGACGAGCCCCCCGAGAAGACGTAGACCGGTATGGTTTCGTCATGGCAGAACGCCACGATGCGGCGGACGTCTTCCTTGTCGCGGGGGTGGACTACCAGGTCGGCGATTTCCCGGACCGTGCCCCGGCTCAGTTCCATCATTTCTTCCGTGGTCTTCCCGTAGGCGAAGCGGGTTCGCTGGAAGACGTCACTGGAGATATTTTCCGTGCCGACGATGGCCGCCAGGGCGTCCACCTGACCGGCGGACAACTGTGACGGGCGATCCAGTGCGACCGGCTCGCGGCCTTCGGGCTGCTTGCGGCGGAAATCCGCGTCCGTCATTCCGAATTCCGCCTTCAGCATGGCGTACCAGTTGTCGCTGGGGTGCTTGAACCGGTGGGGATCGCCATATTTGAAGATGGCCCGGTAGGTGCCGTCGGCAGGGGGGACTTCGCTCCAGTCGGGACGGAACGGTTTTGTCACGCTCATGCAAGACCTCCTTAATTGCGCCCGTTTATCCTCATGTCCAAGGACGATAACATCGATATCATTTTTATGACCAAAAGAAGGCGCCCTGCCACGAGCCCTTCGGGTCCGCCTGCGCGTCGGGGCTGCGGCCGGACGCGCCGAAACTCGCCCCGCTTATCGCGGGGCTCAGACAGTCGCCGCGTCTTTTTCGGCCGCACCTCCGATGCTCGGCCTCGTGACAAAGGGAAAATCAAAAATTCAAACCATTGAAAATGAGAAAATAAGAAATTAGAAAATCGGTTCGATCATAATACCTCTAATCCCCACGTTTGCCTTTCAGGCCCAATCGTGGCTTCAGGCATTCCCTATTTCGGTGTCGACGCGAAGCGTCGCCCTTTCAGCTTGACGCTTTGAGCTTGGCGCTTTTTTCAGGAGAATTCAATCCACCGGTATTTGCAGCATCACATTGGTTTGTTCCACTTCTTGTTGAACACGTTTTTGGTCCCAGCCGAGATCGTCGGCCACGGCCCGGGCTACCCGCTGCAGGATATCTTCGCCGGGATTGCCGAGGGTGGCGATGCCGGTACGGTGCAGGACGATATCTTTCAGGGTAATCGCCATTTCATGGCGGGCAGCATACACGGCCTGGGCCAGGATGTCGCCCTGGGCGTTCATCGGCGCGGCCAGGGCGGCGTCTTGCCGGGCCAATTCCAGAACGGCATTGAATTGGGTGCCGTAGATCTGCCCCAGATAGGCCACCGTACTTTCGGAAAAGTCAGGGTGGGCAGCCTTGCTGCGTTGAAGAAAGGCATTCATGTCCCTGATCCGGGATCCCTTGAGATATTTACGCTCCGAGACCGATGGCGGTATGGGCAGGGCGGTCTTTTCCCGCACCCGATCGATCACTTTTTCCGCCAGGTGTCGGCTGGTGGTCCATTTGCCGCCTTCCACGGTCATCAGGTGGTCCAGCCCATCCTGCTGGTGGTCGTGGATTTCGTATTTGCGGGAGGATGTGTAGGTCTCTTCGGTCTGGGTTTCCACCAGCGGGCGCAGGCCGCCGTAGCAGTGGCGTACGTCGGCGTAGGTGATGGCCAAACCCTCAAAGGAGGCGTTGACCGCTGCGATCAGGTCCTCGATACTCCGGCGGGTCACCCGGTAATCGTCCGGATGCCCTTCGTAGGGTTGGTCCGTGGTGCCGATCAGGGTGTGACCGCGCCAGGGAATCAGGAAGCAGTGGCGTCCGGCGGGGGTAATGGCGCTGACGATGCTGTTTTCCTCAATGAGGGCTTTGGTGATGATATGGATGCCTTCCGAGCGCCGCATGTGAAGACCCTCCCGCCTGCCGCGGGCCATGGCGAGCACACTGTCCACCCAGGGGCCGGCGCAGTTGAGTGTGACCGTACCGCGCACTTCGTAGGCGCGGTCGTGGATCCGGTCGTGCACGGTCACCCCCTGCACGGTCGCTCCCTTGCGATCCATCAGAAAACCGGTAACCTTGGCATAGTTGGCGGCCCGGGCGCCATGGGTCATGGCCGACCGGACAAACGCCAGGGCCAGGCGTTCGGGGAAGATGTTCAGGCAGTCGTAGAAAAGCGAGGCCCCGGTGAGGCCTTCCCGCCTCAATACCGGTTGAACCTGCAAGGCCTTGCGGGCCGAAAGGGTGGTGTGGTTGGGGATTTTTTTGCCCGTATCCCAGGTGCGGCCCTTGTCGAAGGCCAGCAGGTCGTAGAGGGTCAGGCCGATCTTGACGAGCCACTTGTTGCTCTTGAGCTGGGAACGGTAGTGGGGAAACAGCATGGGACAGGGATAGACGAAGTTCGGGGCGATATTCTCCAGAATGCGGCGCTCCCGCAGGGATTCGCGCACCAGACCGTACTCCATGTTGGACAAATAGCGCAGCCCGCCGTGAATCATTTTGGAAGAGGCCGCCGAGGTGGCCTCGGAAAAATCACCTTTCTCGAAGAGGACCACGCGCAGCCCCCGGGTGGCGGCTTCATAGGCGATGGCCGCCCCGGAAATGCCGCCGCCGATGACGATGACATCGAAGGATTTTTCTTCGCTTTGCGCGGTGTAGCGTTGCATGGATTGAGATCCTGGCTCAAAGGTTTATTTGTAGAAAATAAGAAAATGGGAAATTAGAAAATCGTCTCTATCACAATGCCCTATCCCGTATATTTTATGACAATAGCGCCTTCCGCTGAGGTCGTGTTTGGCATTTCGATGTCGACGCGAAGCGTCGCCCTTTCAGCTTGACGCTTTGAGCTTGGCCCTTCTTTCATAATGCGCCATATTGGTTCGACCAATAAAAGCTTGCTCCCAATCCCCTCTTTCATCAACGGCTGCCACGGGTGGTTGACACCCTGTCGATTTCCTCGAAAACTGCCTTTTCGGCGTAGTGCAGCACATCCCGCATGATTTCCCGGGCCACCCCGGCCTTCTGGTCGCGGATGGCGTAATAGATGTCGCCGTGAAACGCCTCCGAGCGCCGGATGTTTTGGTCATTCTGGAAATAGAAGTGGCCGAACTGATCAAAGAAATCCTCGAAGAAATTGGTCATCAGGATCTGGAGAATATTGCCGCTGGCCTGCCCGATGATACGGTGGAGAGCCTTGTCCCGCTCCATGACAGGGCTTTCGTGACGGTTAAAAGCAACTTCCTCGAGTTGTTGCAGATGGTCGGTCGTGCGGTGCCGGGCGGCGGCGTAGGCCACTTCCGGGCTGTTGATGCGCCGGACTTCCAGAAGGGCGCCCAGGACCTCGTGCTGCATGGCCGCATCCACGTGCATCAGCGCCTTGGCCGTTTCCAGGTTGGCGCTGTCCAGAAAATGGCAGGCATAGGCCCCATCCCCCTGACGAATTGCGACCAGGCCGAGGTTCTCCAGATAGCGCAGCGCTTCCCGCACCGTGGCCCGGTTGACCTGGAATTCAGCGGCCAGGGCACGTTCGGTGGGCAGTTTGGCGCCGACGGGAATCGTGCCTCGGATGATCTGCCGGAGCAGGATCCGGGTCACGTGCTCGTTCGCACGGGAGGGCCTGGTGTTGGCGTTGTTGGTCATTTTTCTTGGGCTGTTATAAATGTTTTTGGATAAAAATTGGTTCGACCAATAATATAGCAGCGTCGTCTGACGGTTGTCAAGGAAGTGTGGGGAGATGGCAGGCAGACGCCGGAGAGGTCCAACCGATCCGGGAAAATTGATTTTATCCTCACGGGGCTTTCAGCTTGACGCTTTGAGCTTGGCGTTTTTTCATACGAACTTGGCCCCTTGGATCCCCGAACCCTCTTTCTGCCTGTGGGATTGTTTTTATTCCTTCACCGACCCGGCCAGCAGGCCGCGGATAAAATAGCGCCCCAGAAAGATGTAGATCAGGAGCACGGGCAGGGCGGCCAAGATGGAGCCGGCCATGGGCAGGTTCCAGCTCACGGCCTGGCCGCCGGCCAGCTGGGCCAGGCCGACGGTGATGGGGTTGGCGGTGTGGCGGGTGAGGGTGATGCCCCACAGGAATTCATTCCAGATCTGGGTAAACTGCCAGATGCTGGTGACCACGAAGCCCGGGATGGAAAGGGGAAAAACGATCTCTTTGTAGATGGCGAAGAAACCGGCATGGTCCAGCATGGCCGATTCCATCAGGGCGTCGGGAATCTGGGCGTAGAAGTTCCGAAAAATGAGGGTTGTGATGGGCAGCCCGTAAACCACATGGGCTAGGATAAGCCCCGGCAGGCCGCCGTAGAGATTGATGGCCCGCAGGGTCTGGAACAGCGGGATCAGGATGACCTGGTAGGGAATGAACATGCCGAAGAGAAAGAGGATGAAGACAATCTCGCTGCCCCTGAATTGCCATTTGGAGAAGACATAGCCGTTGATGGACCCCAACACCGTGGACAAGAGGGTCGCGCAAACCGTGAGAACGATGGAGTTGATCAAATTAGGCTTCAGCAGGGCCATCGCCTCGGAAAAGCCGCTCCAGTTGGGCGCGGCCGGCAGATCCCATGACCGGGGCAGACTGATGTCGGCGGGAAGCTTCAGGGCCGTCACCACCGTCATGTAGGCCGGCAGCAGATAGGCCAGCGCCAGCAGGATCAGGGCCGCGTAGAGCAGAAAAGGGCCGAAGGGCAGTTTGCGCGTCATCTAGCGGGCCCCCTTCCGGCGGTAGCTGCTGACCAGGTAGGGAATGATGAAGGTGGCGGCCACCAGGAAGAGCACGATGGCGATGGCCGCCCCCTTGGCAAAGTCATTGGCCCGGAAGGTGGTCAAATACATGGTGAGCGCCGGGTGACCGGTTTCGGCATTGTCCGGACCGGTCATGGCGAAAATCAGGTCGAACATTTTCAGGGAAATATGGGAGAGGATGATCACGGCGCTGATGGTGATGGGTTTGAGCATGGGCAGGGCCACATGGCGGTAGTAGCGGAGATCGCCGGCCCCGTCCAGCATGGCCGCATCCCGCAGATCCTGGGAGATGCCCGTAAACCCGGCCAGATACAGGGCCATGGTGTAGCCGGCGTATTGCCAGACGGTGGCCAGGATGATGCCCAGGGCGGCCAGGTTGAACCCGTGGATTTCTTCCATGAAAAGGGCCCGGGGGATGAGGTCGGCCCCCAGCCAGGCGAACAGGCCGACGCCGACCCCGGGCAGCAGCCAGCGTTTGCAGGCCCTGGAAGGATTGCTGCGGAGCGTTCCCAGGCCGATCAGCAGCAACCCGGCGGCAACGAGATAAACAACGATCAGGAACAGATTCTGCCAGTTGAACTCCCAGATGGCCCGGGTGCTGGTAAGCCATCGGAATCCGAGGGGCTCGCCGCCCAGAAAGGTGGGCAACAGGTTGACCCCTCCCTGGGGCGCCAGCATCCAGCGCCAGATGGTGCCGGTGACGATAAAGCTCAGGGACATGGGATAGAGGAAAATGGTGCGGAAGATGTCTTCGCCCCGGGGTTTGCAGTCCAGCAGGATGGCGATGAACATCCCCAGACCGATGGCGCCAGCCAACAGCATGACGGAATAGTAAACCGCGTTGACCAGGTCCTGCCGGAACCCGCCGCCCAGAAAACCGGTGAACAACTCGACATAATTTTGCAGACCGGTAAACTGTTTGACCGGGTTCTCCGCCAGGGCGGCCACCCCGCCCCAGTCCGTCAGGGATATCCAGAAGGTGTGGGCGATAAAGCCGTAGACGAAGAGCCCGATAAGAAGGATGGACGGCAGGAGCATCAAAAAGGCTTTGAGCCGGTCTTTGGACATGTCCCCCACAATAAATCTCCGGGTGGATGGGTATGGCACCGGCGGTTGTAACCGGCCGGTGCCGTGAATTTATTTATTCTATTTTAAACCCTCCGCTTATAGTGGAGGATTCAGAAAGGCTCTTTCGCTCAGGGGAGTTTTCCTAAAAGAGTTTCTTCATTTTCTTTCACGTGGAAAGAAAACGAAGCAAAAGAAAACGCCCGTGCCCCGCTTGATCCTGCGCGTCGTCGGTGCGGCCGGAGCACGCGGAAACTCACCCCGCTTGCAGCGGGGCTCAGACAGTCCGCGCGCTTTATCCCGTCCGCCCCGCCGATGCTCGGCGCGGGACAATGGGAAAACCAAAACCATAAAATCAACAGCTGTTTTCACTCCTTATTCGAGGAAGATGGCGACCATCGTCTTTCCTCGTTGCGGAATGAGCCCCCCCCTCTATTTACCGATCCCGTTTTTGACCGCAATCTGCTGGGCGGCCTTGGCGGCGGCCTGGGCATTGCGGGATTTCAGGAACATCTCCATCACCGCGGCAAAGTCGTTCATGAAGCCTTCGTTGGCCGTGACACCATGGGCCAGGGAACCGACGATGCGATCCTGGCCGAAATCGGCCGCCGCGGATTTGGCGTAGTCATTGTATTTGGCCAAATCGCTGTCCGTGCGGGCGGAAATGGATCCTTTCAGCGGGTTGAAGGCATCACTGCCCTCGCGGGAACCCAACAGCGCCAGCCAGGCAATGGCATTGTCCCGCTGGGGCGCACCCTTGGGCAGGCCGAAGGAGTCGGCCAGAAACATGAACCGGCCGGCGGTGCCCGGGGACGCCCCCCACGCGAACCCTTTGCCCGGCGCCAGTTTCTTGGTGGTGCTCAGGTAGCCCGCCGCCCAGTCCCCCATGACGTTGAAGGCGGCCCGGCCGTCCACCACCATGTCGGTGGCCTGCTGCCAGGACAGGGAAGACGCATCGTCATTGGTGAATTCGAGCACCTTGCCGAAGAGTTCCCAGGCTTTGACACCTCCGGCACTGTCGAAGGCCAGCTTGCCGGTCCACAGGGCATCCCACTGATCCGGACCCAGGGACGCCAGGGCCACCGATTCCCACAGATGATTGGCGGTCCAGTTCTGGGCCAGGGACAGCGGCACCACGCCTTTGGCTTTAAGCTTGGGGGCGACGGCGAAAAAGTCATCCCAGGACGCCGGCGCCTCGATCCCCCATTTCTTGAGGTTGGCGGGGATATACCAGCATACGTTGGACCGATGGATGTTGACGGGCACCGACCAGATGCCCTTGTCCGTGCCGATCAATTTGACCAGACCTTCGGGAAAGACCTTGTTCCAGCCCTGTTCGTCGAACAGGAAGGTCAGGTCCTCCATGCGGTCGGCTTTGACCCAGGTGCCGATCAGCTCCTGGCCGGCATGCACCTGGAAGCTGTCGGGCGGTTCCCCGCCCAGCATGCGGGTTTTCAGAACGGCTTTGGCATTGACACCGGATCCGCCCGTGACGGTGGCATTGATCACGTTGACGCTGGGATGGCGCGCTTTATACAGGGCGATCAGGGCTTCCAGAGCCGGCCCCTCGTCACCCGCCCACCAGGAAAAAATTTCCAGATCGCCGGACAGATCCCTGGCCCCTGCGGACGTCATTGGCAGGAGTACCAGGATGGCAATACCGATAAGGGCCATCCGTCGGATACACTTCCGTTTCATTATGTCCTCCCTTCATTTGATGTGGTTTGGTTCGATGTTCTCCACCTCTGGTGGTGCATCCGGAGAGGGTTTACCACTCCGATCTTTTGCGGCAGAATTGTCCCTTCATTTTTTTACCGCAGTGCCTGTTCCGTCTGCGGGTCGAACAGCAGGATCCGGTTGAGATCGAAGCCCAGGTCGATGTCGGCGCCAGGGCTGAACAGAAGCCGCCCTTCCAGTTCGGCGATCATGGGATGGCCCCGCAGGTCGAATTCCAGGAGCGACTGGGCACCCACCGTTTCCGACACGACCACGGTTGCCCCGAACCGCCAGGATTCGGGCAGGCCGGCTGCGGCTTCCCCGGCCTTGATGGCATCCGGCCGAATACCCACCAGCACTTCGCGACCGGTCTCCAGTCGAATATCCCTGGGGATGGGCAAGGTCAGCCCTCCTGTTGCCACCGCCGCCTGTCCGTTTTCGCGCTGAACCACACCGCTCAGGATATTGGCCGGGGGGTTGCCGATAAAGCGCGCCACGAAAACATTGTCCGGTTTTTCGAAGACATCGATGGGCGTGCCCACCTGCTGGATGTCGCCGTCCTTGAGAACGACGATGCGGTCTGCCAGGGTCATGGCTTCGATCTGGTCATGGGTGACATAAATCGTGGTGGTCTTCATCTGCAGGTGCAGTTTTTTCAGCTCCATCCGCATCTGGGTGCGCAGTTGGGCATCCAGGTTGGAAAGGGGCTCGTCGAAGAGAAAGACGTCCGGTTGACGGACAATGGCCCGGCCCATGGCCACCCGCTGGCGCTGGCCGCCGGACAGCGCGGCCGGTTTGCGGTCCAGGAAGGGGGCCAGTTCGAGAATTTCGGCGGCCGCCCGCACTTTTTTGTCGCGCTCTTCCATGGGGCGGTTTTGCATCTTCAGACTGAACCCCATGTTGTCGTAAACCGTCATGTGGGGGTAGAGGGCATAGTTCTGGAAGACCATGGCCACGTTGCGTTCTTTGGGCGGCACCTGGTTGACCGTCCGGTCGGCGATCCTGATCTCCCCGTCACTGAGGGGTTCCAGGCCGGCAATCATGCGCAGGATGGTGGATTTGCCGCAGCCGGAGGGCCCCACCAGCACAATGAACTCGTTGTCGCGGATTTGGAGGTCCACCCCGTGGACGACTTCGGTGGCCCCGAATCGTTTGGTGACGCCGATCAGTTCAACTTTCGCCATGGCATTTTTCCTCGGAAGGGACGCTTGGGGGCCCGCACGTCGATTGCCGCACGATTAAATCGGTTTTCAGGATTCGGATCTCCTCGGTCAATGAAGTTTTATCGTCTTCCAACTGTTTCAGCAGCAGGCCGGCGGCGGTCCGGCCTATTTCATAAGCGGGCTGATTAACGGTCGTCAAAGGGGGCTCGATCAACGCCGAAACAGGGTTGTTGGAGAAGCCCACCAGGGCGATATCGTCGGGGATTCGCCGTCCGGTTTCTTTAAGATAGACGTGGGCGCCGATGGCCACCGGGTCGTTGAAGGCAAAGATGGCATCCGGCGGATCGGCTAAATTCATTAGCGTTTTGGCCCCCGACCGGCCGTCCGATTCCCGGCCGCCCCCGGCCACGATGAGGCGCGGGTCAACCGCCAGGCCGTTGTCTTTCAGGGCCTGTTCGTAGCCTGCCTGCCGAAGGCGGCTGATGGAGAGATGCGGTGAACCTGCGAGGTGGGCGATGCGTCGACAGCCGCAGCGGATACAATGGACAACGGCCGCATAGGCGCCCTCCCGGTCGTCCACCACCACCTTGCCGGCGGCCGGTATGTCGACGGTCCGGTCAAAGAGGACCAGCGGAATGCCCTGGCGCATGACGTTATCAAGGTGCGCCGTATCGATGGTATCCCGGGAGACGGACACCAGCAGACCCGCCACCCGGTTGGCGATCATGGCCGCGGTGCTCCGGACTTCGTGCGGGTATCTGTCGTTGCTTTGGGCCACAATGATGCTGTAGCCCGCACGATGGGCTTCTTCTTCGATGCCGCTGATGGTGATGGCGAAAAAATCATAGCGAATTTCCGGCACGATGACACCGATGGTGGTGCTGCGCCGGGTTTGAAGACTTTTGGCGATGAGATTGGGCTGGTAATTGAACTGGACGGCCAGGGTCCGGATCCGGTCTTTTGTGGCCGGGCTGATGTCCGGGTGGTCCCGAAGGGCCCGGGAAACGGTGGATGGGGATAACTTCAGCCGCCGGGCAATATCTTTGATGGTCACATGGCGCATGACGAGCCCGTTTCTTTGAAGGTGGGGTCCCGTCCGTCCGGTCGCAACCGCAGCAGGCCGGGGCGTCGAATCCTGAGGGGCTGGACGGACCCTGTTCCGAAGATTGTATCCATGAACTGCCGATAGGCAGGGAATTGTGCATAGGGTACATAGGTCTGGATGGTTCCCGCGAAGCCGCCGCCATGCACGCGGCAGGCCCCCCGGCCGTCCAGAAAGCGCTCGGTCAGGGCCAGGGCCAGAGGGATGCCCTGGGCATGCGGGGTCGCGGCGGGGGCGCTGTTTTGCAGCAGGCGCCAGGAGGAGTTCCCGGAGGCGGACACCAGATCCAGGTAGGCGTCCATCTGTTTTCGGCGCAGGGCGGCGACCATGGCTGTAACCCGATCATTTTCTTCGATGAAGTGAAGGGCGCGCAGAATGGCGCGATCGCCGGCCTTGGCCCGCAGCCGGGGAACGGACCGTATGATGTTTTCCATGGTCATGCCGCGCAAAACATCCCGGCCCAGCAGTGACGCCACGGCGTGCATCTCCTCTGTGATGGCCGCGTATTCCGGTGTCAGTTCGGCGTGGCTGCCGCCCGTATTGACGACGGCGATCCGGTAGCCGGCCTCTGAAAAATGGCAATCGAGATTTTCCATTCCGGGCGCGAGTGGGTTTTGGAAATCGATATGCAGGATGCCGCCCAGGGAACTGGTCAACTGGTCCATGAGTCCGCAGGGCTTGCCGAAAAACACATTTTCGGCCTGCTTGGCGACGAGAGCCAGCTCTAAAGCCGTCAGCCGGCCTTTGTTGAACAGGTGATTGAAAATGCCGCCCAATGCCACGCCCAGGGCGGCCGAGGAACTCAATCCGGATCCGGGCAGGACGGTGCTGTCCACGCAGGCGGTCCAGCCGCCGACACGATCGCCCCGATCTGCCAGGGCGGCGGCAACACCCCGTATGAGCGCTTCCGGCCGGCCCTGCTCGGCGGTCCGGGGGGCCAGATCCGTGAGATCCACCCGGATCGGTTCGGGGTAGCCGACGGAATGCATCACGACTTCAGGTGTCGGGTTGGGGGCGGCCACAGCCACACAGTCCATCTGCACCGCAGCGGCCAGCACCCGGCCGTGATTGTGGTCCGTGTGATTGCCGCCGAGTTCGGTGCGTCCCGGGGCGCTGACGACGATGGCCTCCGATGGGGCCAGGCGGGATGTCAGGGCTTCCAGCAACCGGAGGTAGCGTCTTTTTTGCGCCGGGAGTTGCCCCTGGCCATACAAGGATGTCAGGACGGCATCCATACGGCTTTCCTTCAGGGCGGCAGTAAAGGCTTCCGGCGTATCGTGCATGGCTAAGGATCCGATGCCCGGTAATGGGTTTCCGAAAGGGACCGCAGCCGGTCGGCACAGGCTTCGGGGGGCAGGTCCCGCTGGGGCATGGCCAGCATTTCATAACCCACCATGAATTTTTTCACGGACCCGGATCGCAGGAGGGGCGGCAGGTAGTGGATATGCCAGTGCCAGGCCGGATGGTTCTTCCCGTCGGTGGGCTGCTGGTGCAGTCCCATGGTGTAAGGAAAAGCGGTCTGGAAAAGGTTGTCGTAGCGTATGGCCAAGCGGGTCATAACCTCGGCGAGATCCCGTTTTTGGCCCGCATCGAGCTCGGCAATGGAGCCGCCATGCTGTCGCGGCAAGATCAGGGTTTCAAACGGCCAGCAGGCCCAAAAGGGTACGAGGACGACAAACGTTTCATTTTGCAGGATGATCCGTTCGCCCCGGGCGATTTCCAGTGACAGGTAGCGGCACAGCAGGCAGTCGCCCTTCTCGGCCAGGTAAGCGGCCTGGCAGCGGCCCTCGGTGGCCGGCAGGGTCGGCACGGAGCGGTTGGCCCAGATCTGGCCGTGGGGGTGGGGATTGGAGCAGCCCATGGCCGCGCCCCGGTTTTCGAAGATCTGCACATGCCCGATATCCGGCCGCGCGCCCAGTTCCCGATATTCGGCCTGCCAGGCGTCGACGACCTGTTGGACTTCGCGAACCGTCATGCGCGCCAGGGAGAGATCGTGTCGGGGGGAGTAGCAGATCACCCGGCAAATCCCTGTTTCGGGTTCGACTTTCAGCAGGTGGTCCGGGGAGGGCGGGCCGTCATGGCCGTCATCCGGTTCCAACGCCGGGAAGTCGTTGGTAAAGACGTAGGGCTTCGAGTAATCGGGATTTTTGTGCCCCCCGGCCCGGATGTTGCCCGGGCAAAGGTAGCACGCCGGATCGTAGGCGGGCCGATCGAGCGGGTCAGGCTTTTCCGCCTGGCCCTGCCAGGGGCGCCGGGTCCGTTGGGGCGACACCAGGATCCACTCGCCGGTCAACGGGTTGAAGCGGCGATGGGGCTTGGGTGGCAGTTCGTGTTGCGCTTGCGTCAATGCCATGCTGATACGCTTTCGCACCCGGGGGGGATTCAAGACCCCGCAGATGAACCGCATTTTCAGATGGGACATTTGGGGAAAGCGTTGCCAAACAGCATACCGCAAACGTTTGCGGTATCGTTTGCGATGTAAGATATGGCTCATATGGTTGTCAAGCAAAAACCACACGACCAATTTGGGCGGAAAGCGGCCCGAGACGTGCATGGAAACGCGATGAAACCAAAAAAAAAGGGGCTGCACCGGCAGCCCCTTTGTTTTCGTGTGCTATTTAGCGTGGCGCTACATCAGACTGGCATTGAGCCAGAGATGGCAGATGATGCTGGCCGCGTAGCCGAGAGCGATCACCGGGGTCCATTTCAGGTGGGCACCGAAGGTATAGGTGCCCCGGGCCGTTCCCATCAGGGCCACGCCGGCGGCCGAACCAATGGCGAGCAGACTGCCGCCCACACCCGCCGTCAGGGTTGCCAGCAGCCATTGGCCATGGGACATGGCCGGGTCCATGGTCAGCACGGCGAACATGACGGGGATGTTGTCCACGATGGCCGAAAGGATGCCCACCAGGGTGTTGGCGATGGTGGCCCCCAGGCCGGTATAGGCATATTCCGAGAGCATGGACAGGTAGCCGAACTGGGACAGGCCGCCCACGCAGAGGATAACCCCGTAGAAGAAAAGCAGGGTGTCCCACTCGGCCCGGGCGATTTTTTTCATCAGGTCGAAATGTTCCACTTCGCGCTGTTTTTCCTCCACCTCCCGGATGATCTCGATGGCGCCGACGATTTGCCCGTTTTCATCCTTGATGGGGGCGGCGGAAAAGGTCAGCCACTTGCCTTCCGCCCCGATGGTGGGGAAGAAATCGGCGGCATCGCAGGCGGCTGCCGTTTCGGCGCGGGTCCGATGCCGTCCGGGGTAGTGGCGGTCGTAATCTTCTTCCGGCATTTCATCCACGATCAGATCGGCCAGGATGCGGCGTTTCTTTTCATAAAAAGGGGCCCACTGTTCGCTCGTGCCCACGCGTTTGGCGGCCGAAACCCCGGTCAGTTCTTCCATGGCCTTGTTCCAGTGGGTGATTTTATGATTGGTATCGATGGCGAACGCGGCGTGGGTTTGGTTCTCGATAATCTTGGTGATGGCGTTTTCTTTGCGGCTGGGGGCAACGATGGCTTCGAGGGGTTGATTGAATTTCGCGCCCAGGATGCGGTCATAGCTCGTGACACGTCCCTCGTGCCGTTTGACGTGGTAAGAGAAAGCCCCCAGGTAGCCCAGGCCCAGCATCATACCGGCCGCCGGCGGCAGGTGCAGGAAATTGTGGAAGGAAACCGCCGTAACGATGGTCAGCAGAAAGAGGCCCATCATGATCTTGGCGCCATATTTCATCCGGATGGTTTCATTGAGCTGTTCCGGCGAGGCCTTGCCGATGGCAATGCTCATACAGGCGGCAGGAACCAGCCAGTTGATGACCGAGGGTACAAAAATGCGGAAAAACTCGGTAAATTCGATTTTGCCCGCCTGCCACACCATGAGGGTGGTGATGTCGCCGAAGGGCGAGAAGGCCCCGCCGGCGTTGGCGGCCACCACGATGTTGATGCAGGCCAGGGCGATAAACCGTTTGTTTTGGCCGCCCACGGCCATGACCACGGCCCCCATCAGCAGGGCGGTGGTCAGGTTGTCGGCGATGGGCGAGATAAAGAAGGCCAGGAGACCGGTGATCCAGAAGATTTTCTGCAGGGAGAAGCCGCGGGATACCAAAAAGGCGCGCAGGGTCTGGAAGACGTTGCGTTCTTCCATGGCGTTGATGTAGGTCATGGCCGCCAGGAGAAAGAGAAACAACTCGGCATATTCAAGCAGACTGTGCTTCAGGGCCTCGTGGGCCGTATGGGTATCCCCCATGCGGGTGTAGCAGACAGCTACCAGGACCCAGATAAGACCGGCGGCCAGGAGTACCGGTTTGCTTTTGCGCAGGTGAATGTTGTTTTCGAGGGGGACCAGCGAATAGGCCAATACAAAAATGACGAGGGCGGTAATGCCCCAGAAGGTGCCGGTCAATGCGCTGGCGGCCACGGCCTGATGGCCGGTTTCCGCCCATGCCAAACATGGAAAGGTGAGAAATGTAAGTGCGAGTAACCATTTTTTTATCATGCGACTTTCCTTCTGTATGTTATTGCCGGTTGTTATTCCGGCCGGTTGAGCGGCGATCCTTCACCGGTTTCACTTTCACAGGGTACGCCGTCATTGGAAGCATCAACGCATAACAGCCGATACCTCTCGCCAGACAGGTATCGGCCATTTGGCATTTTTTAATGATGACGCCTGCTGTTTTGTCGTCGCCCGTAGTCCATGCGATGGGGTGGGGCAAAAAAATCAAAATAGGCAAAATCTCATATTTGATTTTATCATGTCAATAATTTTCGGAGTGGTGCGTGGCGGGAAAAGGAGGGTGTCAAGTTCCCGGAGGTTTGCCGAAGGATCGCTGAAACAGGTCGACAATAGCCTGGCGACCGGCCTGGGTAAGCCGGCGGGTGCCGGTTCCGGTGAAGGTATGATGGTCGATGCAGGGGAGGTCCGGTTGCCATTTGCCGTCCTGCCAGGTGTACCAGCGCGTTTGGTTGAGATCGTAGACGCTCAGGGGACGTTTGAAGAGTTTGCCCAGTTCCACGGCCCAGCCGGTGCCCCCCAGGACCGTGTCGTCGGGCTGGATCCACCCCACGGAAAAAACCTGGTGGCCCATATTGACCATGTGGAAAATCGTCTGGATGACTTTGCGTATTTCCGTTTCCCGACTATAGGTTCGCCCCATGCGCAGGGAAACGATTTCCATGCTGATGTCACCGCGCTTTAAGGCTTCCGCGCTGAGAATCGTTGCCCCCCGTTGGCGTTCAGGGGTTTGGCCGTGGTAGACAAAATTGATTTCGCGAATGCCGTAGCGTTCGGCCTGATGGCCGAATTCCGCTTCGGCACCCTGGTGGCCTCCGCTGTAAAAGCGCATCTTTCTCAGATTCAGTTCCATGACAAGTCCTCCCAGGCAATCTGAAAAATGGCAAATTTATGTTGGCAGGTCAACGGTTTTACATTGAGCGGCGGCAGCCTTGCGGAGGAAGCCCTTTGAGCGGGCAAATTGGACGATACGGGCTTCGTGCCAGAAGGGCGCGCGCCGGTTGTGGGGAATGAAGCCGACATGGCCCCCCGAGCCGGGTGTTTCCAGATACAGCATGGCATTCCGGCGGGCCGACGCGTAGGGGAAACAGGACCGGTCCAGGAACGGATCGTTCCGGGCGTTGATGAGCAGGGTCGGCACTCGAATGCCATCCAGAAAGCCCAGGGCACTGCACTGCCGCCAATAATCTTCGGCATCCCTGAAACCATGGGCCGGGGCGGTATAAAGGTCATCGAATGCCTTTAAGGAGCGGACGGACTTAAGCCGCTCCAGGTCAATCCGACCGGGCCAGTGTCGGGCTTTCCAGTGGGCCTTGGGGATCAGCGTGCGCAGAAAACGCCAGTTGTAAAGCTTGTTGACGGCCCGGTCGATTTGCCGTGCACTGGCGGCAAGGTCGCAGGGTACGGATACCGCGGCCCCCCAGTAGCGGTCGGGGGGCAGGGCGGGGCTGTTTTCGCCGAGGTATTTCAGGACAAGATTGCCGCCGAGGCTGAATCCGACAAACCCGAGGCTCTGATACATGTTCCGGCCGTCGATATGGCGGTGGACAAAGCCCAGGTCATCCGTGGCCCCGCTGTGATAGGCCCGCAGCTGACGATTGATCTGTCCGCTGCAGCCCCGGTAATTGTAGGCCACGGCATCCCAGCCGGCCTGGTTGCAGGCCTGCACCATACCCCGTATGTAGGGGGCGCGGGAACTGCCTTCCAGGCCGTGGCAGAGCAACACCAGATGGCGGCTGCCCCGGCAGGACCAATCCAGATCGATAAAATCGTCATCCGGAGTCGTGATGCGTTCCCGCCGGTAGGTCACCCCGTCAACGCGGCGCAGGAGTGAGGGCAAAATGGTCTGGAGATGGCCGTTGGCCATCAGGGGGGGAGGGCGGTAGCTGGTGGATTGAACAATCGGCATGGCGCTTCCTGGCGAAATGGTTTACCCTTCCGTCATTGATGGGGTCAAGGGATGATATGACAAATTTTGCCGAACAGATTGACCAAAGCGTGATGGCGACAGGACCGGGTTGGCTGGTGGTCGACAAACCTTCCGGTGTCAGCGTGCACAATGATCCCGGACGGGATGTCTGCTCGCTTGTGCAGGCCTTGCTGACGAGGGACCGCCATTTGGCCGGCAGGGCCGGCTTTACACCGGGGACCCTGGTGCATGCCCCCCATCGGCTGGATCGTGATACCAGCGGCCTGGTTTTGGTGTGCTCTACGGCGGAAGCCCTGACGTTCTACGGCCGGGCGTTTCAGACGCACCGGGTGGCGAAACGGTATCTGGCCATTTTGCATGGCCGCCTGGGGGCGCCCGGTGACCGGGGCGCCTGGTCTTTCCCGCTGACCCGGGCCGCCGGCGGGCGGACCCACCCTGGCGGGAAGGGGCCACGGGTCGCCAGCCGAACCGCGTTTCACGTGATCGGACACAGTGAGCATTATACCCTGGTAACCTGTGCTCCCCTGACCGGCCGTAAGCATCAAATCCGCCGCCATACCAAACTGGCGAAACACCCGGTGGTGGGCGACCGCCGTTATGGATCGCCGCGATCCCTCCGCTACCTGCGGGAAAGGGCCGGCTTTACGCGCCTTGGTTTGCACGCCTGGGAGCTTGACCTGCCCAACCCTCCGGGGCAGCAGCGCCGCATCCTGCGGTCCCGCCGGCTGCCGGAGGATTTTTTCCGGCTGCTGGCCGGGGATTCGGATCGGACCGCCGGGGATTGGGAACGTCTGGTGGTCAAGGGGCCGGATGCCCAGGAATCCGGAGAGACTTCCGTCTGAGTTTAGATCTTAATGCGCCATTTCGGGTGGAGGGGCCCGATAGGTTCCGCCGTTCCGTTCTAATTCATTTGACAAGGATTTCGGTTTTGTCTTAATTTGCCGCAGTTTAAACGGCAGGGGGACTGCCGGACGATTTTGCCAACGGCCATGGGATGACCCGAGCATGAACCAGCTTTTTCGCGAATGGATCAACCGCTATTTTTCCAATCCGCAGGTCCTGATTCTGTGGTTCCTGCTGATTCTGGGGTTTACCCTGGTGGTGTTCCTGGGGCACATGTTGGCGCCGGTTCTGGCCGCCATCATCATTGCCTATCTCCTGGAAGGGCTGGTCCATCTTCTGGAAAAACGCCGCATGCCCCGCAAGGCCGCTGTCCTCATCGTTTTCGTTTTTTTCATGGTGAGTTTTCTGGCGCTGCTCATTATTCTGATGCCGCTGATCTCCCGCCAGGTGGGCCAACTGCTCCAGCAGCTTCCCGCCATGTTTGCCAAAGGCCAGAGCCTGCTGATTCAGCTGCCCGAGAAATATCCGGGGTATATCACCGAAGCCCAGATTCGCCAGATCACCGCCTCCCTGAGCAACCAGATCACCGGACTGGCCCAGCAGATCCTGTCCTTTTCCCTGGCCTCGGTGCGCGGTCTCATTGCCGCCATCATCTACCTCATTCTGGTGCCGCTGATGGTCTTTTTTTTCCTGAAGGACAAGCGGATGATCATGGACTGGGTCAAGGGCTTTCTGCCGGACAACCGCGGCCTGGCCCGGGAAGTCTGGATCGAGGTCAACCTGCAGTTCGCCAACTATGTGCGCGGCAAGATCATGGAGATCATCATTGTCGGGGTGGTCACCTATATCGTTTTTGCGACCATGGGCCTCCAGTTTGCCATGCTGCTGGCCCTTCTCACCGGCCTTTCGGTGCTGGTGCCCTATATCGGCGTGACCGTGATCTTTTTTCCGGTGGCCATGATCGCCTTCTTCCAGTGGGGCGCCTCGGCCGATACCCTATGGGTGATGCTGGCCTATGGCGTCATCCAGATTTTCGACGGCAACCTGCTGGCTCCCCTGCTGCTTTCCCGGGTGGTCAATCTGCACCCGGTGGCCATCATTGTGGCGGTTCTGGTTTTCGGGGGCTTCTGGGGCATCGTGGGGCTGTTGTTCGCCATCCCGCTGGCCACCCTCTGCCAGGCGGTTATACGGGTATTGACGCACAACCTGCAAAAAGAGGATGCCCACAAAGCAACTGCGCCGCCGCCGGCCGGGGCTTGATCCGCTATCGGGAACGGTGGTTGGCGGCCACGTTTTCACAATAATCCCGGCTATCATCGCATTCAGGGGCATCCGTTCCCTGATCCTGATTTCCTGGGTGGCCACCATGGCATGGCCCGCCGCGATCCAGCATTTTGTTTTCGAATTGCAAAAAAAAACAGATGCGGTATGGTACGCGCCAATTTAACAGTCCCGCCCCGGCGTGCCATATGCGCGGAGGCGTAACCGGTTAGAGGATGCATCCTTTATGGCAGTAGACCAATACACAGCGGAATCCATTGAAATTTTAAACGGACTCGACCCGGTCAAGCGGCGGCCGGGCATGTACACCGACACCATTCGGCCCAACCACCTGGGCCAGGAGGCCATCGACAACAGTGTGGACGAGGCCATTGCCGGCTATGCCAACAAGCTCGAGGTCACCCTGCACGACGACGGGTCCCTGGAGGTGGTGGACAACGGGCGCGGCATGCCGGTGGATATCCATCCCGAGGAAAAGGTCACCGGGGTAGAGGTCATCATGACCCGTCTGCATGCCGGGGCCAAGTTTTCCAACAAAAGCTACCTGTTTTCCGGCGGGCTGCACGGGGTCGGCGTGTCGGTGGTCAATGCCCTGTCCCAGCGCCTGGAAGTCTACATCAAGCGCGAGGGCAAGCAATTCCGGATCGAATTCGCCCACGGCGAAAAAACCAGCGAGCTGGAAGTCGTCGGCAGTGTGGGCCTGCGCAACACCGGCACACGGGTGCGCTTCTGGCCGGATCCCCGGTATTTCGACACGCCGCGGTTTTCGGTCAAGCGTCTCAAACATACCCTGCGGGCCAAGGCGGTTTTGTGTCCCGGCCTCAATGTGCGCTTTGCCAACAAATACAACGGCGAAACCGAAGCGTGGTGTTTCCAGGACGGTTTACGGGATTACCTGAATGACAGCCTGGCGGCCTGTGAGCTGCTGCCGGAGGAACCCTTTGTGGGGGATTTCGAGGGCGAGGGCGAGACCGTGGACTGGGCCATGGCCTGGCTGCCCGAGGGCGGCGAAACCGTGACCGAAAGCTACGTCAACCTGATTCCCACGGCCCAGGGGGGCACCCACGTGAACGGGTTCCGCAGCGGGCTTCTGGCCTCCCTGCGGGAATTCTGCGAGTTTCGCAAACTGATGCCCCGGGGGGTCAAACTGGCCCCGGAAGACGTCTGGGACCGCCTGAGCTACGTGCTCTCGGTCAAGATGCAGGACCCCCAGTTTTCCGGGCAGACCAAAGAGCGCCTGGGGTCCCGGCACTGTGCCGGGTTCGTCTCGGGGGCGGTCAAGGACGCGTTCAGCCTGTGGTTGAACAAAAACACCGAAGCGGGCGAGAAAATTGCCGAACTGGCCATTGCCAATGCCCAGCGGCGGTTGAAGGCCAGTAAAACGGTGGCCCGCAAGAAAGTCACCAGCGGCCCGGCCCTGCCGGGCAAACTGGCCGACTGCGTCAGCCAGGATTCCCGGCTGAGCGAACTCTTCCTGGTGGAGGGCGATTCGGCCGGCGGATCGGCCAAGCAGGCCCGCGAGCGCCAGTTCCAGGCCGTGATGCCCCTGCGGGGAAAAATCCTGAACACCTGGGAAGTCGACCCCGGGTTGGTGCTGAGTTCCAAGGAAATTCACGACATTTCAGTGGCCATCGGGGTGGACCCGGGCTCGGACGACATTTCCGGGCTGCGCTACGGCAAGATCTGCATCCTGGCGGATGCGGATTCCGACGGCCTGCATATCGCCACCCTGCTGTGTGCGCTGTTCCTGAAACATTTTCGCCGCCTGGTGGAAGCCGGGCATATCCATGTCGCCATGCCGCCGCTTTACCGCATCGATGCCGGCAAGGACATTCACTACGCCCTGGATGACGAGGAAAAAGAGGCCATCCTGAAACGGCTGGCCACCCGCAGGAAGACGGTCAAACCCCATGTGGTGCGGTTCAAGGGGCTGGGTGAGATGAATCCGGTGCAGCTGCGGGAGACCACCATGGCCCCGGATACCCGGCGCCTGGTGCAGCTGCAGGCCGGCGACGGCGACGAGCGAACCCTGGATATGCTGCTGGCCAAGAAACGGGCCAAAGACCGGCGCAGCTGGTTGGAGGCCGGGGGGCTGCAGCATGATGACGGTTGAAGTGATTGAATACCTAAAACCAACGGCCGCCTTGCCTATGCCGTTGATGATGCAAGCGCCTGGATGCGCGCCGGAAATTAAAGGTAACATGCCATGAGTTCCACCGTGATCAACGAAAGTGCCGAGAAGATTGCCCTGTCGGAATTTACCGAAAAGGCCTACCGCGATTACGCCATGTACGTCATTCTGGACCGGGCCCTGCCCCATGTGGGGGACGGCCTCAAACCGGTCCAGCGGCGCATTATCTACGCCATGAGCGAACTGGGGCTGAAGTCCACGGCCAAGTACAAGAAATCCGCCCGCACCGTGGGGGACGTGCTCGGCAAGTTCCACCCCCACGGCGACAGCGCCTGTTATGAAGCCATGGTGCTGATGGCCCAGCCTTTTTCCTACCGTTATCCCCTGGTGGACGGGCAGGGCAACTGGGGGGCCCCGGACGATCCCAAATCTTTTGCGGCCATGCGTTACACCGAGGCCAAGCTGTCGGTTTTTGCCGACCTGCTGCTGGCCGAAACCGGACAGGGTACCGTGGACTGGGTCCCGAACTTCGACGGTACCCTGGAGGAGCCGGCCGTGCTGCCGGCCCGGCTGCCCCACGTGCTTTTAAACGGTACCACCGGCATCGCCGTGGGCATGGCCACCGACATCCCGCCGCACAATCTGAAGGAACTGGCCCGGGCCTGCACGCACCTGCTCCAGCACCCCAAGGCCACTCTGGACGAATTGATGGAACACCTGCCCGGGCCGGATTTCCCGACCCGGGCGGAGATTATCACCCCTTCGGAAGACATCCGGCAGCTCTATGCCAACGGAACGGGCAGTCTGCGCATGCGGGCCCGGCATGAATTCGAAAACGGTGACATCGTCATCACGGCCCTGCCCCATCAGGTGTCCGGCGCCAAGGTGCTGGAACAGATCGCGGCCCAGATGCAGGCCAAAAAGCTGCCTATGGTGGCGGATTTGAGGGACGAATCCGATCACGAGGACCCCACCCGGCTGGTGATCGTGCCCCGCTCCAACCGGGTGGACCGGGATGTCCTGCTGGCCCACCTCTACGCCACCACCGATCTCGAACGCACCTACCGGGTCAATTTGAACGTCATCGGCCTGAATGGCCGCCCCCAGGTGAAGAACCTCATCACCCTGTTGAAGGAATGGCTCGATTTCCGGCAGGAAACCGTGCGGCGCCGGCTGCAGCACCGGCTGGACAAGATCACCCGGCGGCTGCACATCCTCGAAGGTCTTCTGGTGGCCTACCTCAACATCGATGAGGTCATCCACATCATCCGCACCGAAGACAAACCCAAACCGGTGCTGCAGGCGCGATTCGGTCTCAGCGAAGAACAGGCCGAAGCCATCCTGGAAATGAAGCTGCGCCACCTGGCCCGGCTGGAAGAAATCAAGATCCGCGGGGAACAGAAGGAACTGGCGGCCGAGCGTAAAAAGCTGGAGACCATCCTGGGGTCAGCGACACGCCTGCGCACCCTGATCCGCAAGGAGATCGAAGCCGACGCCAAAAAATTCGGCGACGAACGACGCTCCCCCATTGTCCGACGCGAGACCGCCCAGGCCATCACCCATGAGGAGATGCTGCCGGTTGAAAACATCACCGTGATTCTCTCCCAGAGCGGTTGGATCCGTTCGGCCAAGGGGCACGAAATCGACCCCACCGGGTTGAGCTACAAGGCCGGCGACGGCTATCTGGCCTGCGCCCATGGCCGCAGCAACCAGCAGGCCATCTTTCTGGATTCCACCGGCCGGAGCTATGCCCTGCCGGCCCACAACTTGCCCTCGGCCCGGGGCTATGGCGAGCCCCTGACCGGCCGGCTCACCATCAGCACCGGTGAGCGCTTCATCAGCACCCTGATGGGCGACGACCAGACCCCCTTCCTGCTGGCCAGCGATGCCGGCTACGGATTCGTTGTTCGGCTGGGCGAAATGGTGACCCGCAACCGCAACGGCAAGGCTCTCCTGACGCTACCCCCCGGTGCCACACCGCTCGTGCCGTTGCCCGTGGGTGACGTGGAAACGGAAAGCGTGGTGGCGGTCAGCAACGAGGGGCGCATGTTGATTTTTCCGCTGAAAGACCTTCCCGAACTGGCGCGCGGCAAGGGCAACAAGATTATCCAGATTCCCAAGGAGCGGGCCCGCAGCCACGAAGAATACCTCACGACACTGTTTCTCCTGCCGGCCGAATGCGGCTTGGTGGTGCATGCCGGCAAGCGCCATGTCACCCTGAAAGGCGCTACCCTGGAAGCGTTTGTGGGCATGCGCGGACGACGCGGGCGCAAGTTGCCGCGGGGGTTTCGCAACGTGGACCGCATGGAGGCCCTCCAGCCCCCGGGAGCGCCCCTTGCGGATACCGCCGCTGAGCCGGAGTGAGGCGTGGCCGGAGCGCGCGGAAACTCACCCGCCTTCGCTTGGGCTACGGCGGGTTCAGACAGTCCGCGCGCTTTTATCCGTCCGCCCCGCCGATGCTCGGCGCGGGACAATGGGAAAAATGAAAACCGAAATCACAAAAACCGTTCTCAAGCGCCATACGAGGTAGCTAAATGAGGCCCTGTTCTCTGGTGAGGAACCTCACTCCGCAAAAAGTTCATCGTCGCTAATGATGCCGAAAATTCTTGTCAGTGCCTGTTTGCTGGGTAAACCGGTTCGTTACAATGGCCGTGGCCTGGGTGTCGAAAGTTCGATTTTGCAGCGGTGGCTTGCGGAGGGGCGGATCATCATCTGCTGTCCGGAAGTGGCCGGCGGGCTCCCCGTGCCCAGGCCACCGGCCGAAATTGCCGGGGGGGACGGTGGGGCGGTTCTGGCCGGCAAGGCAGCAGTGATGGACCGCCACGGCACCGACATTTCCACTGCGTTTATTGCCGGCGCGCAGCAGGCCCTTGACGCCTGCCGGCAGTACGGCATCAGCATTGCTGTTTTGGCCGAAAAAAGCCCTTCCTGCGGCAGCGGCATGATTTACGATGGCCGCTTTGGCGGCACGAAAATTCCCGGTGCCGGCGTTACCACGGCCCTGCTGCGCGCCTACGGCATCCGGGTTTTCAATCAGCACGCGATTCCGGCGGCGGCGGAAGCTGTGGGTCATGGACAGGCGATAAATCCATAATAATCCCTTTGTCCGGCCGTCCGGGCTTGATCCGGAATCTTCGATATTTTATGTTCAAAAGACATCGGCTTTCACTGGAATAATGTGGCCGCCGTGAATTCGACTGTCTTCCCTTCTATTCTGAACAATCGGGAAGAGCGTTCTGTCCTGGCGGCAATTCGCCGAATACACTCAACGATGGATGGCCCGATGGCAGCTATCACGATACGCTACGGCACCGACCATATCGATTGGGGGGCGGTGTGCGAGGTTATTCGCCAGGCACCGCTGGGTACGCGTGACCCTGAAAAACTGAGAACAGCGGCTGAAAACAGTCACACGGTCTGCTCCGCATATGCGAATGGAAGGCTCGTCGGCTTTGGCCGCGTCGTGTCGGATGGGGCCTACCAGTCAGCGATCTACGATGTGGTTGTATTGCCGGCCTACCAAAATCAAGGGGTGGGCAAAACCATCATGAAGGCGCTTTTGGATAAGATTCCGCCCGGCACGCTTGTGTTGATGCACGTGGTGCCCGGTAAACAGGATTTCTACCGGCAATTTGGTTTCGGCGATTTAAAAACCGGCATGGGACGGTTTCCGGACCCGGCGAAGGCCAGAGCCAATGGCTATCTGGTGTGAATGATTTAAATCTGCCTTTTCTTTTCCGGAAAAGAAAAGGCATCAAAACATATTCCTGTGGGGCTGTCTGCCGCCTCCTGTTTTGCGGAAAAAGCGCCACAGCGATAATGTGTATGTGTGTAGCGCAACGGCCATTGTGGCCACTAACCGCAGGGATTGAATCATGACCAATTGGGATGAGCACAAAGACGTTGTCATCATCGGCAGTGGTATCGCGGGCCTTTCCGCCGCCATCGAAGCCAAGGCGGCCGGCGCTTCGGTGGTCGTGCTGGAGAAGATGAAAGTGACCGGCGGCAACACCCGCATCAGCGATGGCGGGATCGCCGCGCCCAACAACTATCTTCAAAAAGAAAAGGGTGTCGAAGATTCCCAAGCGCAGTTCTACGCTGATATGCGGGCGGCCGGGCTGGGGCTCAATCACCCCGATCTGCTCGAGGTGGTGACCGCAAATGCAGCCGAATCCGTGGACTGGACGCGCGAGGTTTTGGGCGTAGAATACCTGGATCGCCTGGATCGTTTCGGCGGGCATGCATCCGCGCGCGCCCTGACCACCCGGAACCACACCGGTGCCGACTTCACCCGGGCGCAAATGAAGAAACTCGAAGCGATGGGGGTTGAAGTTCGCACGGGCTGTCTTTTGACGGCGTTGCTTACCGATGATCGCGGGGGCGTGTGCGGTGTGGCCATCCGTTCGGGCTATCAGTTCCCGGACGCCAACAGCGGCGTGGCCGAACATATCGGCGCCAACCAGGCGGTTGTTTTAGCCACCGGCGGTTTTGGCAGCGACGTTCGCTTCCGCTCGATCCAGAATCCCGCCCTGAACGAATCCGTCGGGTCAACAAATCACCGGGGGGCGACGGCCGAAGGGCTGATCGCGGCCTTGAAAATCGGCGCGGCGCCGGTGCATCTGTCCTGGATTCAACTGGGCCCCTGGGCCTGTGCCGATGAAGCAGGCTATGGCCGGGCTTCCAGTTTTGCCTCCTACAGCGTGTACCCCTCCGGTATCCTGGTGGACCCGGTTACCGGGGAACGCATCGTCAACGAATGGTCGGATCGCCGGACCCGCAGCGATGCGATTTTGGATACCGGCCACGCCTGCGTGGGGATTGTGGACAGCCGTGGAGCGTCCATCGCCGCGGCAAGCCTGGAGACCAGTCTCAAACGCGGTCATGTCAAAGCCTTTGAGTCGCTGTCCGATCTGGCGACGGCATACGACATGCCGGACGGCCGTCTGGAGGCTACGGTAAAACACTACAACGATGCCATTGGCAAGGGCCGGACGGACCGGTTCGGCAAACCTCTTGGCCGGGGAGCCCAATTGCTGGCTGCGCCCCCGTTCTATGCCATTCGCCTGTGGCCCAAGGTGCATTATACGGCCGGCGGCATCGGCATCAATGCGCAGGCCCAGGTGCTCGATCTGGATCAACGCGCCATTCCGCACCTTTATGCCGCGGGTGAAGTCTGTGGGGGCATCCATGGTGCCAGCCGTCTGGGCAGCTGCGCCCTGGCCGAGTGTCTGGTTTTCGGCCGCATTGCCGGGCAGCAGGCCGCCGCCTGCCGGCCGGAGGGCGACGCCTGATGGCCACCGCTGTCGGCCCGGGGAAAAGGATCTAACCATGTTCGCCAAACTGGAAGCCATTAACACCCGCCCGGAACCCTTTGCCTTTTACACGGCCAGCGATCTTTGGACCAATATACGATTGTAGAATCAACGCGCACCCGCACGGTCTACAACTGGCTGCAGTATTTCAGCCCGGAACTGCTGGCGAATGAATTTGCCGAAAGCGGATTTAAGGTGGAAGGCTTTTATGGCGATGTTGCCGGATCGGCATTCGACCCGGCGGGTCACGAATTTGCGGTTGTCGCCCGCAAGCCTTAGCCCGAATATTTCATCGCGAACGCGTGAAATATCCGGGCTAGCCCTGACCTAAACCCGCCACCTCTGGTGGAGAACCCGGAGAGGTTCTACCGATTGGGGTGATTGATTTAACAGGTTCTTTCCTGGCGATTAGTAGATCGGCCGTTGCGACCCGCTAACCGCGAAAACCTCCCGTCCGAAGCTGAATCCACCTATACAAACCGCCTCCTTTTTTGCCGCCCCTGTAACATTCATCTATTTGAATTTAAATGAAAATTTCCGCCTTTAGAGGTGTCGTCGGGATATTTTTCGGCAAAAGGGCTAAAGTCCGGCCGGTTTTTGACCCATATATCATTATGTAAAAGCAAGTATCGTCGGTTGTTTATAGTGCAGCTAAAATAATTTTTTCACGCCAAATGCATCGAGAGCTGCTGTTGGCGTAACTCTGGTTAAACCATCAAATCAGTAAAGGAAGAGACAAAATGAAAAAGACAGTCGTCATCCTGCTCAGTGTTCTCTGTTTCGCGGTTACCGCCAATGCCGCCGAAGTCTACAAAATTGGTGTCCTGGCCAAAAGGGGCCCGGCCAAAGCGCTGGCCAAATGGAAAGCCACCGGGGATTACCTCACCGCGAAAATCGACGGGAAATCATTCGAGATCGTTCCGTTGGATTTTGATGAAGTCAATCCGGCCATCGAAGGCAACAAGGTCGATTTTTTTCTGGTAAATTCCTCCATGTTCGTCACGGCTGAAGTTCGCTACGGCGCCGAGGCGGTTGCGACCATGATCAATTCCCGCCAGGGACAGCCGCTGAAATCGTTCGGCGGAGTCATCATTACCACCGAAGACAATGAGGCCATCAATTCCCTCGGTGATCTCAAGGGCAAAAGTTTCATGGCGGTCAAGAAATCATCCTTTGGCGGATGGCAGATGGCCTACAAGGAACTGGTCGACGCCGGTATCGATCCCTACAAAGATTTCACCCAGTTTGAATTTGCCGGCAAACATGACAATGTCGTCCTGGCCATTCAGAACGGCGTGGTCGAGGCCGGAACGGTGCGCACGGATACCCTGGAGCGTATGGCGCATGAAGGCACCGTCGATCTGGAAGAATTCAAAATCGTCAACCAGAAAAATCACGCGGATTTTCCCTTTGTCTGCAGCACGCCGCTGTATCCGGAATGGCCCCTGGCCAAGACGGCTAAAACACCGGCCGGCGTTGCCCAGGAAGTCGTGGCTGCTTTGAAAGGCCTCAGCCAGGACGATCCGGCGGCCAAGACTGCCAAGGTTATCGGCTGGACGGATGCCCTGGACTACGGTCCGGTGGAAGCATTGCAAAAAACGCTGAGCGTGGGGGCCTACGCAGCCAAATAGAATCGTGTTTGTCGGCCAACCCGGCCTGGTGGCAGCGGGCCGGGTTGGCATAAACGGGCCGTCGACATTCCGAAAAGAGTTCGATCAATTTGCCGGCGATGTAATTTTTGCAGGAGAGGTATTGAGGGCTGACGCTGCAAGGCGCCAAGCCGGACTTGGAGAAAACCATGGGGAACAAGATGATTTCGAATAATTTGAAAACGCGGATCCTGGTGCCGATCACCGTCATCATGGTTCTGTCCATTGCCGCCCTGGCGATTACCGTTATTTCGGTGCAGCAGCGTATGTTGTCCCGGATGCAGGGCCAGCTTGCCGACGTCATTACGGCATCGTCCCAGGAAATCCAGACGAATTTGAATCAATCGACCAGCGAGATGGATGACTACCTTAAGACGGTCGAAGCATCAGCGGCGGCCCAGCTCAAAGGGTCGACCAGTGAAACCCTGGACCGGGAGAAACAGATCATTGCAGGTGAGTGGCAAGAAAACCTGCGCGTGAACACCGAATCTACGGCGCAGCTCTTGGCCCAGGTGGCGCCGAGCGCCATGCTGTCCTTCGATTTTACGGCGCTGATATCCTACGTAAAATCGGCAACCGCCAATCCGGACGTGGCCTTCGCGGTCTATCTCAAACCGGACGGCAAACCCATGACGCGCTATATGAACCGGAAGGATGAACTGGTCAAAGCCCTGATCGCCCAGGGCAAAGGCAAGAAAAAAATCGATCGGCTGATCCAGGCCGCCCGTGCCAGTGACAAGGTGGTCGCCGTTGAAAAATCCGTGACACTGGAAGGGAAAAATCTGGGTTCGGTGCTGGTGGTTGCCAACCAGTTGTCTTCCCAAAAAAGAATTCAGGCCGTGGAAGAGCGTTTCCAGGCCCTCATCGAGGACAATACGAACCAGGTTCAAGCCGTCATCGGCACTATTGCCACCCAGCTGAACCAGCGCATGGACGACACCATGGCTGCGGTGCGGCATATGAATGGCGAATCCGCGCAAAAGATCACGGATAGTTTCCATACGGCCTATCTGGAAATCACAAGTCGTACCCGCTGGATTGGCATTTTAATGGGGTTGGGGTCCATCATCTTCATGCTTGCGGTCGTTTATTACATCATGACCCGATTGACCCGCAGGCTCCATAGTATGGTCGGGGCCCTGAGCGAGTCCGCCGATGCCGTTGCCGCAGCCTCCGGGCAGATGGCCGGATCGAGTCAGCATCTCTCGTCCGGCGCCACCGAACAGGCCGCTTCGATCCAGGAGAGTTCTGCCTCGTTGGAAGAGATGGCGGCCATGACCAAACAGAACTCCAGCAATGCGCAGGCCGCCGACACCCTCATGGGCGAGGCGAATACCGTTGTGGCCCAAGCCAGTGGCGACATCGATGATTTGACCACCTCGATGGATGCTATCACCTCGGCCAGCGAAGAAACCCAGAAAATTGTCAAGACGATTGACGAGATCGCCTTCCAGACCAACCTGTTGGCCTTGAACGCGGCCGTGGAAGCGGCCCGGGCGGGTGAAGCCGGGGCCGGGTTCGCCGTGGTGGCGGACGAGGTCCGCAATCTGGCCATGCGGGCCGCCGAGGCCGCTAAAAATACGTCAACATTGATCGAAGGGACCTCCACCCGGATCAAGGACGGATCCCAGTTGGTGGAGAAAACGAGTCATGCCTTCAAAGGCATCGAGGAATCTACGGCCAAAGTCGGTTCCCTTCTGGCCGAAATTGCCGCTGCCTCCAAAGAACAGGCCCAGGGGATCGCCCAGGTCAATGACGCCGTGACCGAGATGGATCATGTGGTCCAGAACAATGCGGCCACCGCCGAAGAATCAGCCTCGGCCTCGGAAGAAATGCGTGATCGGGCGGAGCAGATGAAGCAGATCGTCGGGGACATGGTTGTCCTCGTGGAGGGCCGCTCATCCCAGTCGACGGAACCCGATGCGCCTGAGATGGCGGCGACCGATGACCATGGGTATGAAAACCCGGCAATGGCCGCGGAAGAGGTACCGCTTGGGGAAGCGAACGGATAACCCGGCAACGGCTGAAGCCGTTCATGATATGTCGTTTTAGCGCGGTATAGGAGAAAAGGGGATAGAGATTATGATCTTTATCCCCTTTTTTGTTTGTTGGCGATCCGATAACGACTTATATTCGCCACCTAATTTACAATAATGTCTTTTAGAACCACCCTGGCGGCAGTGCTGTCATTAGCATTAAGGCTATCAAGGTATACAAATACCGGATAGGTTCCTTTAACTTCGGGTGAAAAATCGCCAATCAGTGCCCAAGAATCACCTTCTCCAATATAGGTCTTAATTTTTCCCGATATTCTCTGTACTCTGAAATTTCCCACCGTATTATGAATTGTTTTTGATCCCCCTCTAAACCACCGTCCATTTCGATAGAGACCTGAAAAACAAACGATATTTTGACTCTTTTTGCTGTTGACGATTCCGATGATGCAACGTGGATCAGCACCATTGGAACCCAATTGAATTCCAAATTCCAACCCATTGGCGCTTTGATTTGTTTTTGTGGGCCACCTGCTGAGATCGAATTGAATTTGCAGATCAAAATCGTTTTCGAGCTTGAACTTCGAATTTAATCCAAGAAGAGCCTTTTTTGAAGAGGATGTTTCCAAGATGACTTCTGAGACGTTTAACCCAATTTTGCCTTGCCCCCCTTTTTGTACCGACTTCCAACTGTGATTTGTAAACTCTGGTTTTTGAATAGGTTTTGGCGTTCGATCCACAAAAAAGAAATCATCTGTGAGGGATGAAGACTCCCATGGAACCTGCTGGCCATCAGAGTCTTTTATCACCCCAATACGAACCTTTTTTAATAGTGTCTCGACCGGTAGGCCCGGAGTGAGAATGTGCTTGAGTAATTGGGACGTGTAAAGGCCGTTTCTATGGATACCATCAGCTGCAGATGCTCCTGGAGAGGTGGCATATACCAATAGGGTTTTATCCGGCGCTTTCATTTTTACGAGACCAACTGTCGCAATGCCCCTCAGGTCGTTATTGGCAGCAGATTGATAGGCGTTTGAAGGGGCAACCTGAGATAGGGCGGTATGGCTGACTTCTCCATTATTGAATGGGTTATCTCTGCATGCATCTAAAATAATGATATTCGTTTTGCTATTCAATTGATTCATTGCAGATAAAACGGACGATACATTCAGCAATGTTTCTGTTGCGTCCTTATCGGTTGATATTTTTGCGTCGACAGGGATAAGGAAGTTTTGTCCGTTAACTTGGACCGCATGGCCAGCATAGAAAAATAGGACCGTATCTAACTTTTTTTCCACTTGAATGGTATCGACCAGCTGTTGCATTTGATCAATGTCAGCGTTGATAAATTTGCTCACTTTGAAATGACAGCTGGTTAAAGCTCTCGCCATGTCTTCAGCGTCGTTAATAGGATTTTTTAATTTCCGGAAATGCTGATAACCATTGTTTCCAACAACGATTGCCATACGGTTGAGGCGGGCGCTTTTGCCTTCAGAATTGACAGCCTTGGGAGCGTTTGCACAGCCCCAAATGGCTTGAAGAAGAATCATGGCGGTGCAAATGCAGAAATGAACAGATTTCATAGGTCCACCCTCCTGAATCTATAGCCGCTCTAAAATTGCAGCTGTGCCGTATACCGAACTGGGAATGGATAGCGTAGTTGCGAGGCGGTCGCAACGGCCTGCTTAATGTGCCCGGGGAGGGTATCCTATTGAGATGCGGATTGTCAAAATTTATGATCTTATGCCAAAAACCAAAATATTACTTACCTGCAGATCGATTGCGATAATCCGTTTCAAATTAAACCTGCCAAGAATTGCGATTATCGGCATGATCAAGTGCTGGCCCCAGGGCTATGGCCGCATTGCCGCGCAGCGCCTCGGATTCATTCTCACCTTGGAGAATGGAGAGCAAGTCATCTACGAGTTCGTCGTTGATCACGGTGTAGTCCCCGGCCAGTTCCGCCGCCAGAATGCGTTCGGAAGCATCAGCCTGGTCGTTTGCAAGTATTTCATGAAGCATTTTCCCGGCCTCTTCCGGCCATTCCCAAGGAGGCGTTTCACTTAAGATCTTTAGGCCCATTTGTTCCTCACGATCTGCGTCATTTCGTTGTCATTGATTTGATGCGGTTTTTTTTAATCAATCCCTTACCGATGATCCAAACCGAGCCATTCTCTGACCTGTTGGATGCCCTTGCGGTTGATTTCCGCCGTGAAGGAGTCCTGCCCCCGGCCTCTTTCGGCATCTATCAATAGTGCTTCAACCGCTTCGCGCCCATCAGCGGTTTTGACGGCCTCTCTCGGGGAAATTCCGCCCAAAGCCGGTATTTTCTGGTCCACCCAGCTTTCCCAGTGCCGGCCGAACATTTCCGCCACCTGGGCCTGGACCTCGGGGTGCTGCATGAGTTCTTCATGCTCTGACGATGGGGTGCTTTCAGTCGATTCGGCTGCATGCCGGCTCATCATCGCATCCAGATCCTGTATCTCGTCCACCATGAATCGGCCCTCGTCACCAAGACGGGCATTGATCTCCCGACGCAAGGTCGTGGCCCGTTCGGCTGAGTTGACCTCCGCAATCAGGCGTCGGCCATCGATGACAACACGACCCAATATCGTGTTGGACATACCAGACATTTTCTTGTGCGCCGGGCGGTCCCAGGGAATTTCAACCCGCACCATCCGTCCCGTCTCGTCACGCTCCACATCAACGGCCAGTTCCTCCGGCGTCATGGTCACACACAGATCGCAGAGCTTTGGGAAAGCCGCATCGATTGAGGAAACCTCATAGATCAGCTTGTGAAATTCCAATGCATCGCCGTCCGTGTTCTGCATCTGGGGCATGGTATGCAAGGATCGGTCGATGTCGAAATACAGTTCCCGGATTTCCGTGTCCCAGTCATACACGGTATCGTCTGTGACGGTGGAATCGATTGAGCGTAGCCGTTTTCTCAATTGGATTATATCCGGTTTGCGGCCCGGAGGAATTCGGGTCGTGCTCAGTCCAATGATCATTCCCACGCCGTCAACCGACACGGCGCGGCCAAAAAGCAAATCGCCGGGTTCGACGTATTCCGATCCGGTGCGTTCCTGGATCTCGATACGCGCACCGCTGAGAATGTTGTGAAGCGTCATCCCCTTTCCCTTGTCAACGCGCATCACTTCCCAGAAACTGTATGGTTTGCGGTTGATGCTTTCGATCAGATGCCGCTCAAGGGTATCGAGTCTGCCGGTGCGCGATTCAGCATACAGTTCGGCCACAGTCCGACCCTGCGGGCCTGCAAGCGCCACCTCGGCGTCGATCTCATCGTATTCCCAGTTGAACACAAACCAGGGCCAAAACAGGGGGCCGGCCCGGTCGAGCATCTCCTCGCTGATGTCGTCATCGGCTTCGGGCCACAGCAGGAATTCATGCATGGCCACATGAACGGACTCCTCGCCAAAGATCCGGGCCGCATAGCTCACCAAACGGTCCACGAGCCGGTCATGGGCCTCGGACAATCGCCGATAGTACAATGCCTGGGGAGGTGTGGCCGTTTTACCCAGACAGCATTTCTTGAATTTTTTCCCGCTGCCGCAAGGGCAGGGCGCATTGCGTCCGATTTTCATGGTTATCCCTTTCGACTGCTGCGGTCATTTTCCTGTCGATCTTTTTCGATATGGAAATGCCGTTGGCCGGCTATGACGCATTAATTCCGAAACATTTTACCTCTATAGGGCCATTTTCGTTTCCCATGATATGTTACCACAAGGACACCATGTCGGCGGGTGGATGGCTTCAAATAACGATTGCCCAGTTGGTTTATCAATGCGTTTTATAGCTGTCGCAATGTCCACCCCTTACCACCGTGTTTGACCTCTACGGCAACCTCGCACTGTGCTGCTGTGGAAGAAACGATGATGTCCGGCTTATCTCACGGACGCGGCCATGTTTTTGGGAGGCGTCATACCGTCGCCTCCAGATAGGGGCGCATCACCCTTTCGACCCGGCAGATTTTGGCGTATCTGAACAGTGTTCCAGGATTGAATTTTTTTCTTGTCTTATAGAGTATCAGTGCTTCCAGGACCACGTCCATTCCAATTTTGTGGCGGAACTTGAAACAGTCGGCCAGGGTTTTCTCGGGGCTGTAGACTTTAACCGGTATCCCATCAATCGGATGCGTTTCAATGCCGGATTTGTATGCTTCAATCGAGAACCTGTGGGCCTGGATGGGAGGATGGTCTATCGAAGGCATCCTTGAGTTTCTTGACACCGCGACAAAAACAACGTGTGGAATTTGTGTCGTGATATCATGATAGGCCAATGCGGATACAAGACAAATAACGGCGTTTGGAAAGCGAAGGCTGACCGTCACCAGGTCGGGATTGCTGATTGGAGGCAGGTCCGCCAGCCGATAGATACCTCTACTCACTTGCGTGATGACGCCTTTGTCTCTGAGCGAATAGAGCATGTAGCGGGTGATGCCATGTTTGATAGCCTCGCTCATTCGAAGCTGCCCACCATGCTTGCGGAAAATTTCTTCAGGTCGTTCTTTCATCTTGAGTTCCAGACATATTGTTGCCACTAATCATTAAGTGGATACAATATGTCTGGTTTTTGCCGAAAAATCAAGTGGCGGTCACTTTTTGCATTGAATCGTTGTGTTTTATAAAGTCCGCGAAGGTCTAAATTTTTCATGGCCGCATCTGTTTGCTGGTGTGAATCTGGTCGGCGAACCACTGGTGGTCCGGCATATTGTTTGGTGGTTTGGTCAAGCAGTCGATGGGATCATTGTGTTGGATGAGCAGCAGCGCGACATCGGCACTTTGGCCGCAATAGTACCGTCCGTTGCACTCGCTTTGGATGATGTAGACCCATTGCGTCATAAAAAAAGCCCCGCCGGGATAGCCGGCCGGGCTTTTAGTATTGGCTCCCCAGCACGGACTCGAATAACGCCGCTGGCGTCATTTCGGCCTCAAGGCCTCAACCATTGCGGACTCGGTGGTTAATCCCGCCCAAGGCGGGACTCTGCCTCCTTTTGGTCATGAAGATACCGCGCAATGCCCCGCTTCTTTATCTTGCGTTCCAATAGGGTTGCATGGCTGCGATCATGGCAGGGGCAGGTCCACACGAGGCGCCATGGCCCAGGGATTCGCTTGGTGGTTTTGCTTCCGCGGTAATTAGGGTCGTTGTGCTGTCTCAACCGCTGTTCGACATTGGCACTTTGGCCGCAATAGTATCGTCCGTTGCACTCGCTTTGGATGATGTAGACCCATTGCGTCATAAAAAAAGCCCCGCCGGGATAGCCGGCAGGGCTTTTAGTATTGGCTCCCCAGCACGGACTCGAACCGCGGACTCGGTGGTTAACAGCCACCTGCTCTGCCGACTGAGCTACTGGGGAAAAGCGGCGTATCCGGCAACCGATCGTGGTTGCCACCCCGGAAGCTCGGTGGTTAATCCCGCTCCGGCGGGACTCTGCCGACTGAGCTACTGGGGAAAAGCGGCGTATCCGGCAACCGATCGTGGTTGCCACCCCGGAAGCTCGGTGGTTAATCCCGCTCCGGCGGGACTCTGCCGACTGAGCTACTGGGGAATAATCGTGTATCCGGCAGTCAAATTTTCCGGCTGACTCCGGCGCGGTGTTGAACCCCGCCTTGTGGTCGAGCTGAAAGGACTCTCAATTATACAAACTGCCAAGGCTTGTCAAGCAAAAATTGACCTCTTCACCATCAGGTGGCATTCAGCTGCCGCACCCGCAGATGAAGCTCATCCAACTGGGCTTTGCCGGCTTCCGACGGGGCGTTGGTCAGCAGGCAGGCGGCCCGTTGTGTCTTCGGAAAGGCGATGACGTCGCGAATGGATTCGCTGCCGCATAACATGCTGAGAATACGATCTAAACCAAAGGCGATGCCCCCGTGGGGCGGTGCGCCGGACTCCAGGGCGGACAGGAGGAAACCGAATTTTTCCTGGTATTCGGCTTCCGGGAGGCCGAGGGCCTTAAACACCGCTTGCTGCATTTCCGGCTGGTGAATACGGATGCTGCCGCCCCCGATTTCGGTGCCGTTCAGTACCATGTCATAGGCCCGGGAGCGCACTTTGTCCGGCTGGGTGGCCAGGTCCTGAAGATCCTCGTCCAGGGGGGCGGTAAACGGGTGATGCAGCGCCTCGTAGCGTTTTTCGTTCTCGTCGTATTCCATCATGGGGAAGTGGGTGATCCAGACGAAGCGGAAGGCCTGGTTGTCGATCAACTTCAGCTTGCGGCCCAGGTGGTTGCGCAGGTGGCCCAGGGATTCGTTGACGATCTTGGGCTGGTCGGCCACGAAGAAGATGATGTCGCCGGGCGCCATGTCCAGGCGTTCGGCCAGGGCCCTTTTTTCCGCGTCGGAGAAGAACTTGGCAATCGGCGACTGCCAGGTGCCGTCTTCTTTGACCTTGATCCAGGCCATGCCCTTGGCCCGATAGACGGCGACGTATTCGGTCAGGTCATCGATCTCTTTGCGGGAAAAATGGCTGCAACCCTTGGCGTTCAACGCTTTGACGATGCCATCGTTTTTGACCACATTGGCGAAGACCTTGAAGTCGGACTGGGCCACGATGTCGGAGATCTCCTTGAGCTCCAGCCCGAAACGCAGGTCGGGTTTGTCCAGGCCGAAGCGCTGGATCGCCTCGGCATAGGTAAGGCGTTCGAAGGGCGGGGTCAGGTCAACGCCTAACGTGTCCTTGAACAAGGCGGTGATCAATCCTTCGCTGATGGCCATGACATCCTCTTCGCCCACAAAGGACATCTCGATATCCACCTGGGTGAATTCCGGCTGGCGGTCGGCCCGCAGGTCTTCATCCCGGAAGCACTTGACGATCTGGTAATAGCGGTCGAAACCCGCGATCATGAGCAGTTGTTTGAAAATTTGCGGCGACTGGGGCAGCGCAAAAAAATTGCCGGGGTTGACCCGACTGGGCACCAGATAGTCGCGGGCACCCTCAGGGGTGCTGCGGGTGAGCACCGGGGTTTCGATATCCAGAAACCCGCTGGCATTCAGGAAAGATCGGATACTGGCCGTGGCCTTGTGCCGCAGGATCAGATTTTTCTGCAGGGCCGAACGGCGCAAGTCCAGGTGCCGATGTTTCAGGCGGATGGTCTCGGAGGCATCCACCTGGTCTTCGATCATGAAGGGCGGGGTCTGAGCCGCATTCAGGATTTTAAGTTCGGTGACCAGGACTTCGATTTCGCCGGTAAAAAGCTGCGGGTTGGTCATGCCTTCCGGGCGATGGTCGACCTTGCCCCTGACGGCGATAACGAATTCGTTGCGCAGGACCTGGGCCTTGTCGTGTACTTCCGGGCTGACGGCCGGGTTGAATACGACCTGGGTGAGGCCTTCGCGGTCACGCAGATCGACGAAAATAACGCCGCCGTGGTCGCGGCGCCGCTGGACCCATCCCATCAGGACGACTTCCTGACCGATGGCTTTCGCGGTGAGTTCCTGGCAGTGATGACTGCGCCTCAATGTGCCGAGTATATCCGCTGTCAATGCTTTGGCTCCTTGTTTTCCGAAAATGAATGGTCGGTGTCGGCGGCTTTCAGGATGTGCGATCAGCCGCCGGTGTTATGGAAACGCTCGATCAGGTGGGCCGCCAAATCGTCTGTGGGTATGGTCACTTGCTCCTTGGTGGCCATGTCGCGCAAGGTGGCCTTCCCCTGCTGCATCTCCTGCTCGCCGATGATCAGAACATGGGCGGCGCCCAGCTTGTTGGCTCTTTTCATCTGGCTCTTGAGGCTTTTGTCTTCGTAGGCCATTTCGGCCGTGATGCCTGAAAGGTTCAACTGGCTGAGGCATTGGAAGGCCATGGGCCGCGCGTCTTCCCCCAGGGCGGCAATATACAGGGTCGGCCGGGGAAGATCGGGGCGGCGGATGCTGCCGACAATCTCGGCCAGGCGATCAAGCCCGATGGCGAATCCGGTGGCAGGGATGTCCGGCCCTCCCAGGGCCCGGGCCAGTCCGTCGTAACGGCCGCCACCGGCGATGGCGTTCTGGGCACCCAAGGCGCCGGTCTGGATTTCGAAAGTGGTGCGGATGTAATAGTCCAGCCCCCGCACAAGACGGTCGTCGATGGTGTAGGCCACGCCCCGGTCGTCGAGGGCCTGGCGCACGGTGGCAAAGTGAGTCCGGCATTCCGCGCACAGATAATCGGACAGGGCCGGCGCGTTTTGGGTGGCTTCCTTGCACCCGGGTACTTTGCAGTCCAGAACCCGCAGGGGATTGGTTTCGCGTCGGCGCAGGCAGTCGCTGCAGAGTTGGTCGCCCGCATCCGCCAGGAAATCCTGCAGGGCGGTGCGGAACGCCGGCCGGCATGCCGGACAGCCCAGGGAGTTGATGTGGGGCTTGGCGTCGGTGACGCCCAGGCCGTTCATCAGGTGCACCAGGACCAGGATCAACTGGGCATCGGCATAGGGGGACGCCACGCCGAAAATTTCCGCGTTGATCTGGCTGAACTGGCGATAGCGTCCCTTTTGCGGCCGTTCGCGGCGGAACATGGGGCCGATGGTGAAGAATTTGTGGACCGGCTCCTGGGCATAGAGCTTGTGCTGCAGGTAGGCCCGTACGATGCCGGCCGTGGCCTCGGGGCGCATGGTGAGCAGGTCGCCGCCCCGGTCCTGGAAGGTGTACATTTCCTTTTCGACGATATCGGTGGCTTCCCCGATGCTGCGGGCGAAAAGTTCGGTTTTCTCCAGCATGGGCAGGCGGATTTCCCGAAATCCGAAGGCGGCAAAAACCGTCTTGGCCTGTTCTTCAATGGATTGCCAGAGTTCGGACTCGCCCGGAAGAATATCCTTGAACCCTTTGATGGATTGCAATGGTGTCATAGTGTGTGTCGTCGTGCGCGTTTCGTAAAGATTGTGCCGCCGGGTGCCCGAAACCGGTGTCACTACCGGCTGCCGGTCGTTGTCAGCGACGATGATTAAAATCACGCTTTGTATCGTATGGGTAGATTATTAGTCAACAGGATAGTTCGGCAGACGTTGCTGTCCGTCACGTCACGCCCTTGCGGCCCCGGAGACGTGCGGTATTTGGGATGGACTTTTGGGATGGAATCCGTTAAAAATCAAAGTTTAGCGAATACTTATACTCATTTATCCTGCAGCGGTTTGTTAGACTGCATCAGGCTGAATAATGGAGGAGCGACTATGCGGAAACTCGTGATGTCGGTGCTCGTAGGCGTTTTGTGTACACTACCGCTGAATGCCTTCGGGGCCATGACCATCAAACTCGGAGTGGTGACCAAACCCGGATCGGCCCAGAATATCGCCGCCGAGAAATTCAAGGAACTGATGACCCAGCGCTCCAACGGCGATGTGACCGTCAAAATCTATCACTCCAAGTCCATCGGCAACGAGACCGAGATCCTGCAGCAGATTCAGATGAACACGGTCCAGATGGGTATCATCACGGTGGGTCCCTTCGATACCTTCGATCCCATCGTACGTGTCGTCAATTATCCCTTCCTTTTTAAAAGCAACGCCCAGGCCGATGAAATCCTCGACGGGCCCCTGGGACAGGAGATCCTGACCAGCCTGGAAGGCTCGGGATTCAAAGGGCTTTGTTTCTCCGAAAACGGCTTCCGCAACCTGACCAACAACAAACGGCCGGTCAAGGGACCGGACGATGTGAAAGGGCTGAAAATCAGGGTCATGTCTTCGGCCCTGCACAAGACCATCTGGCAGACGCTGGGGGCCAATCCCACCCCCATGCCCTGGCCGATTTACACCGAACTGGAGCAGGGCGTCATCGACGGGCAGGAGAACCCGCTCTGGGTGATGAAGGAATACAAGTTCTACGAAATCCAGAATTACATGACACTGACGCGGCATGTCTACTCGCCCCACATTGATGTGGCCTCCCTGAAGTGGTGGAACACCCTCGAAGCGCCGATTAGAGCCATGGTTTTGACGGCTATGCGGGATGCCGCCAATTACCAGCGGAAGGACAACCGCGAAAAGGATGCCGCCCGCCTGGCTTTTCTCAAGGAAAAAGGGATGGCGGTTGAAGAAACACCGGACCTGACGGCCTTCCGTGCCAAACTGGCCTCCCTGCAATCCAATTCGATCTACCGCGACCCCAGGGTGAACGATCTTTTGGGCCGCATTCTGGCTGCGACCCGCTGATCGATCGGGACTGGCACCGGCCTGATGACGGAGGAAAGCCGCATGCACCGCCTTGACCGGATCAGCCGACACATCAACACCCAGGTCGAACGGTCCCTGTTTGTCCTGGGTGTCCTGATGATCGGGGTGGTGGCCGCCCAGGTCTTTTTCCGTTACGTCCTCAACCATTCCCTCTTCTGGTCGGAAGAACTGGCCCGGTATATCCTGGTCTGGCTGACGTTTCTAGGGGCTACCGCGGCTTATCGGCGGGGGGCGCACCCGCGCATCGATCTGTTTGCCGCCCGCCTGGGGAGCCGTGGCGCACGGGCCCTGCGTGTCGGCGCGCACCTGGTGGCAATGGCCTTTTGCGGTGTTCTGGTGATCTACGGCGCCCAGTTCGCCTATTTTGTGCGGTTGCAGATATCCCCGGCCCTCCAGATCCCCAAGTGGACGGTTCTGCTGGTGCTGCCGTTCAGCGGTCTGGTCATGTGCCTGCATGCCGCGGCGGCCATCGCCTCGGAGCTCAAGGAGTCGGCTTCGTGACGGCGGAAGCCCTGATCATCGCCCTGCTGGTGCTGTTTGCCCTGAACGCCCCCATTGCCGTGGCCATCGGCGGGGCTTCGGTGGTGGGCATCCTGGTCCAGGGCGATTTCCCCATGATGGTCATGGCCCAGCGTATGTTTGGCGGGACGGATTCGTTTCATCTCCTGGCCGTTCCCCTGTTCATGTTTGCCGGCGCCCTTATGGAAGCCGGGGGCATCAGCCGACGGATTATCGATTTTGCCAATGCCCTGGTGGGATGGCTGCCCGGCGGGCTGGCGGCGGTGACCATCGTTTCGGCCATGTTTTTCGCCGGCATATCGGGATCGGCCGCTGCCGATGCGGCCGCCGTGGGGGCGATTCTGATTCCGGCTATGAAGAAATCGGGTTACGATTCGGACTTCTCAGCGGCTGTTCTGGCCTCGGGGGGCTCCATCGGTGTGATCATTCCCCCTTCCATTCCCATGATCATTTTCGGGTTCCTGACGGGCGCCTCCATCGGCCAGTTGTTTGCCGGCGGCATTCTGCCGGGATTGCTGGTGGGCCTGTCGCTGATTGGGGTGGCCGCGGTGATTTCATGGCGCCGCGGCTACGGGGCCACGCAGCCCTTTTCCGGCCGCAACGTGTGGCGCACGTTTCGCCAGGCCATCCTGGCCCTGGGGGCGCCCCTGATCATTCTGGGGGGCATTCTTCTGGGGGTTTTCACCGCCACCGAGTCCGCCGCTGTTGCGGTGGTCTATGCCCTGGTGGTCAGCCTGACGGTCTACCGTGAAATCGGGTTGCGGCAATTGCCCAAGATCCTCATCAATGCTGCGGTTACGGCTTCCGTCGTGATGTTCATTATTGCGGCGGCTTCGATCTTCAGCTGGGTTGCGGCCATCGAGGAACTGCCGGCCCGTCTGGCCGGCGCGCTGCTCGATCTGACCGACCATCGGGTGCTGCTGCTCCTGTTGATCAATTTCATTCTGCTGATTGCGGGCACTTTCGTGGAGACCACCGCTGCACTGATTCTGCTGGTCCCCATGATCGTGGCCATGCTGCCGGCCCTGGGCATCGATCTGGTGCAACTCGGCGTCATCGTGGTGACCAACCTGGCCATCGGCATGCTCACCCCTCCCATGGGGATCTGCCTGATCGTGGCCGGAACCATATCAGGAGACCGCCTGGGGGCCATTGCCTGGCGCATCGGGCCCTTCCTGCTGGTATTGCTGATCGATTTGATGGTGGTGACCTTTTATGCGCCCTTGACCATGTGGCTGGCCGGCATGGTGGCCCGCTGATGCTCGGCGCGGAACAATGGGAAAACCAAAACCAAAGTCTTCAACATAGGGAGGATATCCATGGCTTCACCCGTCACCATACCCCGTTTGTGGCGTATGAAAGAAAAGCAGGAAAAAATCGCGGCGGTGACCGCCTATGATTTCGGTTTTGCGCAATTGGCGGATGCCGCCGGGATCGATGTCATCCTGGTGGGCGATTCCCTCGGCATGGTGGTCCAGGGGCGCCGCAATACGTTGCCGGTGACCATGGACGAAATGGTCTACCACACCGGCATGGTGGCCCGGGGTGCTCAAAATGCCATGGTGATCGGGGATATGCCGTTCATGGCCTACCAGGCGGATACCGCGGAAGCCATTCGCAACGCCGGGCGCTTCATCAAAGAGGCCGGGGCTGCGGCGGTGAAGCTGGAAGGCGGGGTGTCGGTCAGTCCCATGATCCGGGCCCTTTCCGGGGCGGGTATTCCTGTCCAGGCCCACATCGGGTTGACGCCCCAGTCGGTGCACCAGATGGGCGGCTATCGGGTCCAGCGCGACGAGGAACGGCTTGTGGCCGACGCGCTAGAGGTGGAACAGGCCGGGGCTTTTTCAGTGGTGCTGGAGGGTATCCCCACCCCCATCGCCACCAAGATCACCCGCGAGTTGAAGATTCCGACCATCGGCATTGGTGCCGGTCCGGCCTGCGACGGGCAGATTCTGGTGCTCCACGACCTGCTTGGTCTGAGCCAGCGCCATGTCCCCAAGTTCGTCAAGCAATACCGTCAACTGGCGGCCGAGGTCCGCAGCGGTCTGGAGGAATATGCCGGGGAGGTGCGGTCGGGGCATTTCCCGGCGGCCGAGCACTGTTACGATTGAGTCCATCAGAAGAGAGGGGGCATCTTCGATGAAAGCCACGTTTGCGATCCTGGGTTGCGGCAAGGTTGGGGTAACCCTGGCCTGGCACCTCGTGAATATTGGACTTGCGCCCGCGGGCTTTGCCAGCCGCCGTTCGGCCTCGGCTCATGCCGCGGCGGAAACCGCAGGCGGCGGGCGTGTCTGCCGGGAGGCCGGCGAGGCGACCAAGGATGCGGATATCGTTTTCATCACCACACCGGACGACGTCATTCAATCCGTGGCCGAAGGTCTGGCCGGACGGAAAGGGGTGAAGCGCGGGGCCGTGGTCCTGCACTGCAGCGGGGTTCTGCCATCCACGATCCTGGCCGACCTGCGCCGTTGCGGGGCCCATATCGGTTCCCTGCACCCCCTGCAGAGTTTTGCGGCCCCCACCTTCCCGGCCAATCCCTTCCAGGGGATTGTCATGGCCGGGGAGGGCGATGATGCGGCGCTGGCGCTGGGCCGGGAGATTGCCTCCGGTTTCCAGGCGGTTTTCCTGCCCATCGAAACGGCGCATAAAACCCTTTATCACGCCGCCGCGGTCGTGGCCTCCAATTACCTGGTGACCCTCATGGCGGCGGCGACGCGCATGCTGGAAGGCTGCGGCATTGCTTCCGAAGATACCCTCAAGGTACTGCTGCCGCTTGTAAGGGGGACTTTGAACAATATCGAAAACAGGGGGGTGGCGGCGGCCCTGACCGGACCGATCGCACGGGGCGACCTGGACACGGTTGAGGCCCATTGCCGCAAGATCGGGGAGGCCCTGCCCGACATGCTGCCCTTCTACCAACTGCTGGGGCAGTACACCCTGCCCCTGGCCAAGGCCGGCGGCGGGGTGGACACGGCAACGTTGCGGGCTTTGGAAGAGGTGCTCACCAAAACTTGATTTTAAGATCGCTTCTACTAACCCCTTGTCCCGGATCGTCTATATTTTTTCCAGTGACAGCGGGCCGCCCTTCAGATCCTGGCTGGCGCGTTCCAGCATTTCCCGGGAGGAGATGACGGCGGTCGATGTCCGGCCTTCAAGATTCCCCAAATAGCGCTCCGCCACCGTGCGCACCTTTTCACGGTCCAATGCCAGCAGGCCCGCTTTGAACCTTTGGCGGCGATCATCGTCAAGTCCGACCAGCCGGCGATAAAATGCCTTGCGGGCGGCGGGGCCGGGCGGATCGGGTTTGTCGATATCCGAGCAGACCTGGAGGATGGCTTCCCGGATATCATCCGCCGTGTAGTTGCCGGAGACCGCAAAAGCGGCGGCATCGGCGTAGACATCGAGGGTCCGCGCAATGTGGGGGTCGCGATAGGACCCGAACGAGAAAAGGCCGTCTTCCGGACTGTAGAGGGCGAACCCGCCATAAGCGCCGCCTTTTTCACGAATTTCACGGTGCAGGTAAAGGGAACGCATCAGCTTGGCGATGACCGCCAGCGCCGGGGCGTCGGCGTGGGCGTGGCGGACACATTGCAGGGACTGGGCCACGAAGGAAACTTCCGTTCCCGTGTGCCATCCTTCCCAGACAGTAGCCGGGTCCGCCAGGGCCGGGCGGGTTGCCGGCCCCCCATCCGCCCCAGCGTCAAGCTGTGCGGTCAGCTGGGCGGCCTGCCCTTCCGCGCTATCCAACTGACCGCTGTCTCCGACAAGGGCGATGCGCATGTTGTCCCCCCGGAAGAGGGCTTGAGCGATTTCCGCCAGCTGTTTGCCGGTGGCTGCCAGTGCGGCCGCGCCGGTGTCGATTTCTCGGTTCAAATCCTTGATGAAGCGAAGCTGGTGCACCCCGTGCCACAGTTCGTTCAGATGGGCGGAGGGTGTCATGTGGCGATTGGCCAGGGCAATGGCCAGTCGGTGGCCGTTGTGCACCACGGCACTTTCCTGCATGGCCCGGAATTCCATCAGGACACGTTTCAACTGATCCGTGTCGGTGAACCGAATGGTCTGCAGAATTTCACCGATGATGCGGAAGAGTTGGTCCCGGTTGCGGTTCAGGCATTTGCCCCCCAGGGTAACCAGGGGCAGGGAGACACCGCCGTCGTCAAAGCGCGTACGCGCCTGCACCGACAGGCCGAATCCGCCGGTGTAGCGATCCAAATAGCGGGCCAAGCCGACATAATCCCGAGCGGCCGTTCCCAGGCGTGTGGCGGCGTAACAAAAGAGCGGCAGCAGCGGCAGGTTTTCAGGCGGGACGGAAGCGATTCCCATGGCGGTGGAAAAATAGAAAATGCCGCCCGTCGGCTGGGCGTAAAAGTGGGTGTTGGCCTTGACACCGCTGGGTTCAATGCGGATGACGTCAGGGGGGATATCGTCGATGGCAAGGGTCGGCAAGGCGCTGACATCTTCTTCGCTGTCCTGAAGCCGGGCCAGGGCCCGGGTATCTCTCGCGATGCGTTCCATGTCTTCGTCTGAAAGGGCCGATTCGATAGCGCGCAGTTTTTCTTCTTCGGTGCGCCGCCGCTCTTCGGCCAGCCCCGAATCCGGCAGGAGCTTGAAAAATACCCGGTGGGGGTTGTCCAGGAAATGCCTGCGGAGCCGGTTTTCGAAAAACCGTGGCGTCTTCATCTCGCGGCGCAGGCGGGCGATGTCCTCTTCGAACAGGAGCAGACGGTGCGGCTCACCCCCATGAATCCAGGTGCTGGTCATGGCGATCAGCAAACGGAGGCCGTAGGGATAGGGCGTGTTCGTAATTTCCTTGCGGTGGAACTCCACCTGATGAACCGCACTTTCGATCAGTTCCGGATCGATCCCCTTTTCGGTCAGCTTCGTCAGGGTTTCCACGATGATGTCGAAAATGGCTTGACTGTCCGCTTCGGCCACATCTTTAAGCCCGCAGAAAAAGAGGGTGTCGCGGTTGTCGGCATCGAAGCCGGTGGCATCCGCAAGGGCCGATCCCAGAGACGATTCCAGCAAGGCTTTCCGCAGGGGAGAGGCCGGATTGCCCAGGAGAATCTGCTCGATCAGGGTCAATACCAGCACCTCGAAGACATCCTGGATGTCGGCCGTCAGCCAGGCCACGCCAACCTGGCATTTACGTTCGGCATTTTCGCCGGGGGGCAGGGGGTAGGTGTAAACCGCTTCCCGGGGCTTCGACCAGCGCGGCTGGGAGGGGACTTCCGTGCCCGGGTCGATACCGGCGACACCGTCCAGCACCTTGCGGCTGATAAAGTCCAGATGGTCCTCCAGGGGAAGATTGCCGTAGGAGTAGAAGAAGGCGTTGCTGGGGTGATAATGGCGGTCATGAAAGGTGCGCAGGTCCTCCACGGTTAAATCGGGAATAACCTGGGGATCGCCGCCGGAGTTGAAACGATAGGTCGTGTCCGGATAAAGGGCGTGCAGAAGGGAGCGGCCCAGCACCTGATCCGGGGAAGACATGGCGCCTTTCATTTCGTTATAGACGACCCCTTTGTAGACCAGCCGCCGCTCCGGATCGCTATCGCCTTCAAATTCGATCCGATGGCCTTCCTGTTTGAAACTGAGGCGTTCCAGCCGGGGGTGAAAAACAGCGTCCAGGTAGACATCCATCAGATTGTAGAAATCTTTGCGATTCTGGGTGGCAAACGGGTATAGGGTCCAGTCGGAGGCCGTAAAGGCATTCATGAACGTGCTCAGACTCCGTTTGAGCATGGAGAAGAAGGGGTCGCGGACCGGGAATTTGCGGGAACCGCACAACACCGTGTGCTCTAAGATGTGCGCGACACCAGTGGAGTCGGCTGGAACGGTCTTTAAGGCCACGCCAAAGGCGTTTTCCCGGTCGGGGCACTGGATGTGAAGGTAGCGGGCCCCGGTGGCGGTGTGTTCCAGTGCGTAGAACATGCCGTCCAGATGGGGCAGCGGCAAGGCGGTGTTGAGGGTGAATCCGTGAAGGGTATCCCCCGTATTCAATGTCGGTGGAGTTGTCTCAGTCTTGGGTCGTGTCATGGGCAACCTGCTGTCTGGTGGTATGGGGTTTCGATGAGCATGGTGGATTTCCGATGGGTAGGTCCCTTGCGTGCAGAACCGGCAATCGTTCAGGCGGCGATGTAGATACCACGGCTTTTGCGTTTGATTTTGCCTGTTTTGTTCAGGCGAAAAATGACATTGCGGATTTTTTTATCGCCGAAGCCGGTTTTCATCTGGATATCGTTGAAGGACGATCCATTGCGGGAGCGTTTGATCACATCGAAAACCGTGTCCAAGGCTGTGACAGCCCCGCCTTTGTCAGCGGTTTTCAGTCGGGTGGCGCTTGAGCGCGACCGCGAACTTTCGAGCCGCAGCAGTTTTTCGATGCGGTCCAGGCGCGCCTGCAATTTATCGAAGTCTTTTTTGGTGGGAATGTTATAATTTTGAATAAAGAATTTTACCATGGCGTCAAAGCTGATGGATTTTCCTTTTTTGCGCGTCATGTTTGCCTCCGCTTCATCATCGGAATCGTTGCGATTGCCGTGACCGTCCGTTTCCTGTCCAAAGTTGGCGATGTGGACGGGTAGAGGTTTATAGGATGCCAGCGTCAGTTGAACGCGAAGTGCGGCCAAGTTTCCGGCCAGGGATGCGGCGATGCTGGTAGCGGTCTTTTGACGATGACTAAAGTTTACTTACGAAACCCCCAAAGTCAAGCCATCCTGACCTCCGCCGATAAGTCAAACAAGCATTCTCCGGATCCGGCGGCTCTGCCCGGCAGCACGCCGGTACCGGGTTCAGCCCGAACATTTCACCCCGCGGGCGCCCGAGATGCTCGTTGGCCGCGTTATAAGGGGCTTGCGGTAGCAGGCCTCCAGCGGCGCTCCTGATGCCGTCCAATGAACAACGCGAACGCGTGAAATATTCGGGTTAGCCTTGCCAAGTGATGTCCTTTCCGGTACTCAAATGGCATCAGGACCATTCGTCCCGTGCGGTTGCCGGCCATGATGCCGGGCGCGCCGGAAATGCCAACCATACCCCTGCCCATGAAGGAAAGCCATTTTTCATGACGTCCCCGCGCATTTTGCTGAAGGCCTGGAACCTCAGACCCAAAAAACACCTGGGGCAGAATTTTTTGCTGAATCAGGCCCTGGCAGACAAAATTGTGGCGCGGGCGGATTTGACGCCGGAGGACCATGTGCTCGAAATCGGATGCGGCCTGGGGGCCATTACCCTCCCGGCGGCCCGCCAGGCGGCGCAGGTGGTGGCTGTGGACAAAGACCCGCAACTTCTGGATCTTTTGCGCAATGAACTGGCGGCCCAGGGCCTGTCCAACGTTCAACTGGTGAATCAGGACATCCTTACCTTTGCCTTCCGGGATTATTTCGATCCCGGCGTGTCCCCGGCCGTGGTGATCGGCAATTTGCCCTATAACATTTCCTCCCAGATCATCATCCATTTGATTACGTCACGTGCTTATATCCGCAGCGCGCTTCTCATGCTGCAGAAGGAAATGGCCCAGCGATTGATCGCTTCGCCGGGCGGCAAGGATTATGGCCGGCTGTCCGTAGTGCTGCAGTATTGTGCCGACGTTTCGGTGGTGGCGGAAGCCCCCGCCAGCCTGTTTTATCCACGGCCAAAGGTGGATTCGCAGGTGATCCGTGTGGTTTTCAAAGAAAAGATCATTGATCCCGCACAAGATGAGCGCCTGCTGGCCCGGGTGGTCAAAGCCGGTTTTTCCAAGCGTCGTAAGACCCTGCGAAATGCCATGGCCGGCAATATCCTCAACGCCGACCACGCGCTTGTGGAAAAATGGCTTGGCCAGGCGGATATCGATCCCCGGCGGCGGGCTGAAACACTGTCGGTGGAAGAATTCGTCCGACTGACCAATCGGATATCAGAAGATACGGGGTAACCTGATCGGCATTTGACATACCCGGGCAATTCCAATAGAACACGGGCCGTATGCCCCCTCCAGACAGTGGACACAGCGGAAAACCATCAATCGCTGCATGGGGCCCTCTCGCATTTGGCGGTCACTGACCGACATCACCATCAGGGCCGGTTGGCTGTTGGCTGCCTGCAGACCGGTATCATTGGAAACGGACAGAGGTATGCATGGATAAGATGACCGATGCCAAGATTCGCTCCTGGCTCAAAAACAACAATCCGGATCTGCTGGAAGCCTACAGCCGCTATCAGGCCGAACTGCTATCCGATTTTTCCCTGCCGGATGACACGGCCACCCAGGGGCCGGAGTCTCTGCGGATGTGGATGGAAAACCGTCATCCGGACATCCTGGAACAGATTCCTTTGTGGTAGCTGAAAAAGGTGTGCGGCGCCTTTGACAGCAGTCTGGGGTTCTGCCATGGTTTCGCGAGAAGATGCGGTCAAGGATTTTGAGGCGCACGTTTCCTCAGGCAAAGTCGCCTTTTTTCGTCAGTTCGGTATGGATTTCGTCATGGGGGCCCGCAGCGGTCCTTTCCTCCACGACCTGAACGCATCCAAGAAACTTTTCAACCTGCACGCCAACGGCGGTGTTTTCAATTTGGGCCATCGCCACCCGGAGTTGATCGCGGTCCTGAAAGAAAGTCTGGACCGCCTCGACATCGGCAACCATCACCTCATCAGCGCGGAGCGGGCGCAGCTTGCCCGTGATCTGGCCACGCTTTTGCCGGAAGATCTGGATTACGCTGTTTTCGGTTCCGGTGGCGGCGAAGCCGTGGATCTGGCCATCAAGGTGGCCCGGGCCCATACCGGCCGCCGCCGGATTGTTTCGGCCCGGGGCGGGTATCACGGACACACCGGTCTTGCCATGGCCACCGGAGACACCCACTACCGTCAGCCCTTCGGGCCCCAGCCGTCCGGATTTCGCCAGGTACCCTTCAACGATCTCACAGCACTGGCGGAAATCCTGGATGAACAGACCGCCGCGGTCATTCTCGAGACCGTGCCGGCCACCCTGGGGATGGCTTTGGCCACGGAAACCTATTTTACCGAGGTTCGCCGGCTGTGCGACCAGGCCGGGGCCCTCCTGATCCTGGACGAGGTGCAGACCGGTCTCGGCCGCACCGGGCGATTCTGGGGATTCGAGCATTTCGACGTTCTTCCGGACATGGTCATTGTCGGTAAGGGCCTTTCCGGGGGGCTTTATCCCATCAGCGCCACCATGTTGCGGCGCCCGCTGGAGGCGGTGTTCCACGCCGACCCCTTCATTCATATTTCGACCTTCGGCGGTGCCGAACTTGGCTGCCCCGTGGCCCGCAAAGTGCTCGCGCTATCCTCAACGCCGGCGTTTCTGGCGCATGTGCGTGCGCTGGCTAAGGGGTTTCGCGATGGGCTCCAGCCCCTTGTCGAACGTTACGACGGTTTTTTTCGGGGGGTGCGGCAATTGGGCCTGATGATGGGCCTCGAACTGCAAGACGACCTGTGCGGCCCTATTTTATCCAAATGCGCCTACGATCATGGTTTGCTGATGATCTATGCCAACAATGCGCCGTCCGTATGCCAGTGCCTGCCCCCCCTGATTATGACACATGACCAGATTCCCTGGGTGCTGGAACGCCTGGATCGGGCCCTGGCGGCGGCAGCGGAATTCCACCAGTCCCTAACCTGAAGACGGGTCGGGCCATTTGTCCCGATCCTCCATGCACCGCGGCAATCCCGCAGTGCCCGCACGTGAGGCGCCATGAATCTACCGGCCCGGCCTGTGACGGTCGACAGCGCTTTTCTGGAACGCTTCGAAGCTGGCTTGAACCCCCAGCAGCCCGAAGCTTCCCGCATTCCGGCGTGCATTCTGGGCTTCGGCGAGATATCGAGCATTTTTGCCATTCAGGGTGTTGACGGCATCGCTTTCAAACGGCTGCCGGTTTTCAGCACGACGGAGGAGGCCGAAGCCTATGCCGCCATGTTCCGCACCTATTGCGGCCACCTGGCGTCAGCCGGCCTGCATCTCCCGGGCCAGGCCACGGCGGTGGTAGGGTCCGCCGCCGGCGTCGTCGCCCTCTACATCGCCCAGCGTCAGTTGCCGGATCACCTCTTCGGCCACCGGCTGATCCACCAGGGGCGCCGGGACGATACCCTGGCCTTGATTCGTGAGATCGTGGCCCTGATCGACGGGGTCTGGCAATTTAACGCCGAGCGCGGTCCGGGCCTGGAACTGGCCTTGGACGGGCAGCTTTCCAACTGGGTGCGCACGCCGGACCAGGGGGCTTCCTCCCTTTATTATATCGACACGAGCACGCCTTTGTTCCGCATCGACGGCCGGGAGCAACTGGATCCGGAAAAGTTGCTGCAAAGTGCGCCCGGCGCCCTGCGCTGGATCCTGCGGCAGTTTTTCCTGGACGATGTGATGAACCGCTATTATTCCCACCGGGATGTGATGGTCGATCTGATTGCCAATCTCCACAAGGAACAGCGCCCCGATCTGATTGAACCCGTGACCGAGACGGTCAATCAATGTTCGAAGATCCTGGAAAAACCCCTTACGCCGGAAGCGGTCCAGCGCTACTATCGTGGGGATCGCCTCATCTGGTCGCTTTTTCTGGCCTTCCGGCGCATCGATCGCTGGCTGTCCCGCCATCTGTTCCGCCGGCGTTATGAATTCATCCTTCCCGGAACCATTAAACGGTGACTTGCGCATGTGCGATACCTTCGTAGCCACGGCCTCGGCCACCCGTGACGGATCCGTCGTTTTCGGCAAGAACAGTGATCGGGAAGCCAACGAAGCCCAGGCCCTGGAATACCATCCGGCACGGGAATACCCTGTCGGCGCCCGCACGAAGTGTACCTATATCGATATCCCCCAGGTAGTGGTCACGCAACCGGTCCTGCTGTGTCGCCCCTTCTGGATGTGGGGGGCGGAAATGGGGGCCAACGCTGCGGGTTTGGTGGTGGGTAATGAAGCGGTATGGACCCGAATGCCCCTGGACCGCAAGGGGGGCCTGACCGGCATGGACATGGTGCGCCTGGCCCTGGAGCGGGCGACCAGCGCGGAAGCCGGTGTGGCGGTCATCAGTGGTCTGCTGCATGACTTCGGCCAGGGCGGGATCTGCGGGTACCGGGACCGCCGCATGGCGTATCACAACAGTTTTATCCTGGCCGATCCCCAGGATGCCTGGGTCCTGGAAACCGCCGGCCCCTACTGGGCGGCCAAGCGCATCCGGGGGACTTATGCCATCAGCAACGGTTTGACCATCGGTGCCGATTTCGACCGGGGGCATCCCCACCTGGGCCGATTTCGTAAGAAGGGCCAATCCTTTGACTTTGCCAGGCGTTTTGCGGATGGCTTCTACACCTTTTTTTCAGCTTCCCGCCCCCGTCGTGTCTGCACCCAGGCGCACCTGGCTGACGCCGACGGCCGCATCGGTCCGGCGCTGGCCATCCAGCTTTTACAGGACCATGGGGAGGCGGCCTACCGGCCGGACAGCCATTTGCTGGGGGATCGCATTTGCGCGCATGCGGCCAACGGCCTGACGCGCAACGCCACCCAGACCACCGGCTCCCTGGTGGCCCATTTGAAGCCGGATGGCGTGACTTTATGGGTGACGGGAACCTCCGCGCCCTGTACGGCTGTTTTCAAGCCGGTCTGGTTTGGGGGAGAGGTGCTCCCGGATATCGGTCCTGCCCCGGGCGGCCATTTCGATCCGGCATCCCTGTGGTGGTTCCACGAACAATTCCACCGCCGGGTGCTGATGGATTTCGGGACGGCCTGCGCCGGCTTCCGGGAAGGGCAAAAGGCTTTGCAGGTCAATTTGGCCGCATTGGCTGATACGGTTTCCGAACGGCTGCCGACAGATGTAACGGCTGAAGCGTTTCGTCTATCCCGGGAATGGACCGCCCGTCAGATCGAACAATTGTCGTCCCCGGGCACCCGTACCGGGCGTCCCCCGCGCCGTTCTTATCGCCGTTACTGGGCCAGGCAAAACCGTCTTGCCGGCCTGTATCTCTAAATATCGATCCCTTCGGCGGCGATGGCTTTTTACCGCCCGGAAAGGATAGTCAGAGCGCAGGTTAATTGTAAATGGGAGTTGATCTATTCCCTAAGGCTCTGATATTCAACATTTTACACCATTAATGACCGATGTCGCAGGAGGAGCGGGTTTGATTCCCGCATGATTGCCCAAATGGAAGCCTTCAGTCAATTTGGTAAATATCAGATTCTGGATCGCATTGCCTACGGCGGTATGGCCGCACTTTATCGCGCCAGGATCCGGGGAGACCAGGGGTTCCAGAAGTTTGTGGCCGTCAAGAAGATGCACGCCCATTTTTCCATCGAACCGGAGGCGGTGGCAGCATTTATCCAAGAGGCCAAGCTGGCGGCCTTCCTGCAACATCCCAATATCGTCCAGATTTACGATTTCGGATGCATGGAGGGGGTCTATTTTATCGTCATGGAATATCTGCAGGGCAAAGACCTGCGTACCCTGACGACAACACTGGATGAGCAGCAGCGCCCACTCGGTCTGGAAAACAGCCTTTGTGTCGCCGCGTCGGTCTGCGCCGGTCTGGAATACGCCCACCGTCTTACGGACATGGCCGGTCGTCCGCTCGACATCGTACACCGAGACATCAGCCCCCAGAACATTTTCGTGACCTATGCCGGCCAGGTCAAAATCCTCGATTTCGGCATTGCCAAGGCCACGGATCGCGGGGCCACCACCGAGGCCGGGGTGCTCAAGGGCAAAGTGGCCTACATGTCGCCCGAGCAGGCACAGGGCAAGGTTATCGATCACCGCTCGGACATTTTTGCCGTGGGGGTCATTCTTTACGAACTGCTCACCGGACGCCGCCTCTATAACGGCAATACCATGGAGATCCTGAGGCGTGCCCAGACCGGCGAGTTCGCACCGCCGGAAAACATCCTGCCGGACATGACCCCGCAACTCCGTGATGTCTTTCAGGGGCTTTTAGCGGTTAAACCGGAAGATCGTTTCCCGGATTGCGCCGCGGCCCTGGCAGCCCTGGAGGAATGCCTCGGTGATTTGTCGGCCCGTTCCATCGAGCGGCATTTGGCAGACCTTGTCAGCGATTTGTTCGCCGAGGAAAAAGCCAACGAAGCGGCAGGTCTGAAGAACCTGGCGGCTGACGGCGGTGGCACCGACCCCAGCGAACCCGCATCCAAACTGCCAGCCGCCGAGACGCTATCGACGGTGGAACCCGCCGCGATCCCGACCCGCCAGCCAATGCCACCGGCGACCGAAGCACGCCAAAGCGGCCGTCGATGGATAGGTCTCGGCCTTATCAGTATCCTGGCGGTGGCGGCATTTTTTATGTGGGTGCGCTGGCACGTTCCCGGCAACGGCGGGGGAAAGCCCCTCGAAGCCTTTGAAGCCAGGCGTTATGCGGATACCGCCACGACGGCGGCAGCGGATCGGAGGGGGGCTGCCGATGGATCCGAGCAGGGCGAACCGGCCGGGATCTCGCCCATCGAAGTACAGGCCCGCAACTTGATGGCCTCGAATCCGGAAGATGCCATGACGCTTTGGCGCCAGTTGGCCGGGAATGAGCCGGACAATCTCCGGGCCCACTTCAGCCTCGGGTTGCTTCACCTCGGGCAGGAGGATTATCCGGCCGCGATCGCCGCTTTCGAGCGTGTTCTGGAACTGGCCCCGGAAATGGTCGATGCCCACTTTAACCTCGGCTTTGCCTATGCTAAAATCAATCAGTATGGTGAGGCAACCCGGCATTACGAAAAGGTGGCGGCCGAGGCCCCGCCCTATCAGGATGAGGTGCTTTTCAATTTGGCCATTGTTCAGGACATCCAGGGCGATCGGCAGGCGGCGGTCCGCAGCCTCAAGGGGGCGCTGCGGTACAACCCCCACAATGTCAGGGCGATCAGCTACCTGGCGCGGATGGAAAGGCGGTTCTCTTCACCACCATGAGACGAAACCAAGGGCGACGATTCAGGGGGTGGCTGCTGCTGGTTCTGGTGGCCGGCTGTTTGACGGCCTGTTCGGCGTTGAAACCGAAGCTGGACCCCGTCGGCGGCCAAAGCAAAGCCCCTCCCCGCAAGGTGGTGCTGCCGAGTGTGAATTACCAGGGTGTTTTTTGCTACCTGCACAATGTGCGCTGGCCCGAGGAGACCCTGGCCGTGATCGCGCGCTGGTACACCGGAAAAGAGCAGAACGCCCGTATTCTGGCCCGGGTCACCCCCAATCTCAGAGCAAACGATTTACGTAAGGGCGATGTGGTTTTCATTCCCCGTGAGCTTTTCCGGCACAATGTTCCGCTTACCCACAGCTATGCCCGCAAGCACGGCAAGACACCTGCATCGGCCCCAAGGCCGGCCACGCAAACCGCTGCACCGCCCGATGACGACTTCCCGGAAGATGGGACGCGCCCCGTGCCTTATGGACCGCGGACTTATCCTGATTAGCATTTCACGCTCGCACTGTTTTCAATCCGGCCAGCCGGGATAAACCTATCGCTTGGGGATTGCAATGATGGACAGGCGCCCCAAAACCTGGCTTCTCTTCTCCCTATGGATGGCCATTTCCAGTTGTGCCATGCCATTGGACCATCGCACGGTCGATGGGACTTACCTCGATTTCAACGGGGAGGTGCGCCATACGTACGGACACAATTATGAAACGGTGGTTAATGCCGGTATCGACACCCTCGCGGCATTGGATTTACCGGTGCGCTCCAAACGCGGGGGGCCCTGGGAAACCATTGTCCTGGCGGCGGCCCCGGCCGGTTCAACGCTGAGGTTGCGTTTCAGGCCGGAAGTTGGCGGCCGCACAAGCGTGGGTGTTCGAACCGGCACAACCGGGTACCGGGACCATGAATTCTCTTTTCACGTGCATGCCCGGCTTAAAGAAAGGTTGAAAAGCGCTGTAGCGGCGCCACCAGACCGTGAACCGGGTTCCCCCACCCGGCCGATGGTGGCGGACGATTCCCAGGATGTGCCGACAAACGAACGGGATCCGGCGGTTGGCCAGGCGGCAACGCCGTATTCCGAGAGCGGATTTATTCCCAACAAAGCCATTGTAGCGCCGGTCTCCCCATCAATGGCCTCCCGGCCTGAGTCGGCAGGTCCTGCCCAATTTCCGGAAAAATCTATCCCTGCCCGTTTGCCGAAGCCTGACTACACGGTATATTTCCAAAAAAATTCAAACCTTCCCGGTCCGGACCAAATGGCCAAACTGGATCAGATCGCTGACCGGGTCATGGCGAATCCATCCTGGACCATATCCCTCAGCGGCTATGCCGGAAGGGATGAAAGTGAAGGCCAACACGGGCTGGTTTCCGAAACACGGGTCATGGCGGTTAAGTTTTATCTCGTGGGGAAGGGGGTCGCGGCCGAACGCATCGCCGACCGGACCCAGGAAATGCCCGCAATCGGAAAAACGGTTGATGCCCATCTTCAACAACGGGTCGATATCCGCCTGTTTCCGGGCCCATAGCGGTGCCCCTGAAGCCTTGCCCAAGAAGGTTTCGAACGCGCACAATATTCGGGCTGGTCGGAATTAAATGAATGTAAATTACCCGTTGACATCCGATTAGTGATTGGGTATGGTTCTCCATCAAATGTTGGAAACAAGTCTTGGTATATAGTCGCTGGAATGATAGCGGCCCTGCTGGTCCCTCCCATAGATGGACCGAACCCAGTGCGATTCGCTGGGATAAGCGCACGGCCGTTGCCATTGAAAGGAATGTCGCTTCCATGCCGTCTCCCCTTGAAAAAGCCCGCCAGGCGCCTGATTCCATGAAAGGGCGTATTCTTTCTGCGGCCCGCAAGCTGTTTGGTGAATACGGGTTTCACGGGGTCACGACACGCATGATCGCCAAGGCGGTCGGCATCGACATATCCACCCTTTACTACCACTGGGGGGAAAAACAGGATCTTTACGAAGCGGTTCTCACCGACCTTAACGAAGATATTCGCCTGAAGCTCAGGGAAATCGAAAAACTGGTTCACGGCAAGCCCCTCGATGTGCGCCTGGAAGTGGCTATCGACGTCATGAGCGACTATCTGTTTCACAATCCCGAAGCCTCCAATCTGATGCTCTTCAGCTATTTTGTTAAAACGCGGACCCGTTCGGACCTGGACACCCGTATGACCGAGCACCTGGCCAATATCGCTGTGGCCATGGGGCTGGCCCTGGACAAAACCCACGTGCCGCCCCAGGCCAATGCCCGGGTGCTCGCCGTGTGGAACTCCATTATTAATTTTGCCTCCGGGGAAAACTATTTCCGGCCCATGCTGAGCCTGGACCGGGATGCCTACCTGGAGGTTGTCAAAGAAACACTGAAATTTATCCTGATCCCGGCCTTTACCCGGAAGGATTCATGATGCGGCATTGATGCCGATGCGCCTGTTTTTTTTGGGGCCACCGGCTGGCGTTGGCGTGAACGTAAGGGGATATCGGTTTTTACAATTTTGGATCCATCAAATGATGGAATTGATTGATGGAAATCCGTTAATCTTTTGGTATGAAGGAGGACACCATGGCATTGAATCTTGACGCGGTGGGCAAACCGTTTGCCCCCCTGACCAAGGATTACGACTGGAAAGATGTTGTTTTGTATGCCCTTGGGGTCGGCGCCGGGTTTCCCGAGCTGGACTACTGCTATGAAAAAGACCTGAAAGTCATTCCCAGTTTTTCCATTGCATCCATTTTCAAGATCCTGATGCAGATCGGGCTGGAGTCCAACATCAACCTGGCCGGCGTGCTCCACGGTGAACAGGAATTGATCTTCCACAATCCCATCCCGGTGGAAGGCACCATGACCACCAAGGGCAAGATCAGCCACATCTACGACAAGGGCGAAGGCCGGGGCGCCCTGGTGATCGGTGAGAGCGACACCTTTCACTCCAATGGGCAAAAGCTCTTCACCAGCATCTGTACGATCTTCGGCCGTCTCGACGGTGGGTTCGGCGGGCAGGACGCCCCCAAAAACGAAGTGGTTTTCCCCGACCGGGATCCGGATTTCAGTATCGAGGCGACCCCTTCCCCTGATCAGCCCCTGATCTACCGTCTTTCCGGGGACGTGTTCAGTCTGCACGTGGATCCGGAATTTGCCAAAATGTCAGGTTTCGAAAAACCCATCATGCACGGCCTGTGCACCCACGGGTTTGCCTGCCGGGCCCTGATGGACTGCCTGATCCCGGGAGAACCCGAGAAAGCCCGCCGGATGGCCTGCCGTTTTTCCAAGACCCTATACCCGGGGATCCCCATCAAAACCCTGATCTGGAAAACCGACGAGGGCAAGGCCCTGTGGCGGGTGATCAATATGGAAAACGAAGAAATCGTTATCGACAACGGTATCTTCGAGTACGGCGATATCCCCAAACGTGAGATTCGCTATGACGGCAAGGTGGCCATTGTTACCGGTGCCGGCGCCGGCCTGGGAAGGGCCTACGCTCTGGAACTGGCCCGGCGGGGCGCCAAGGTTGTCGTCAACGATCTGGGCGGGGCCCGGGATGGTTCGGGCAGCGGTTCGGCGGCTCCGGCCGATCAGGTGGTGACCGAAATTACGTCGGCTGGTGGCGAAGCCGTGGCCAACTACGACAACGTGGCCACGGTGGAGGGGGGCGAAGCCATCGTCAAGACCGCTCTCGACACCTTCGGAACTGTCGATATCCTCATCAACAATGCCGGAATCCTGCGGGACAAGAGTTTTGTCAAGATGGAACCGGAAAACTGGCATGCGGTGCTCGACGTCCATCTCAAAGGGGCCTACCATGTTTCCCGCCCGGCCTTTGCCGTGATGAAGGCCAAGGGCTACGGGCGCATCGTCATGACCACGTCGGCGGCGGGGCTTTACGGAAATTTCGGCCAGACCAACTACACCGCGGCCAAACTTGCCCTGGTAGGCCTCATGAACACCCTGAAACTCGAGGGGAAGAAATACAACATACGGATCAATACGGTAGCGCCGGTGGCAGCCTCACGGCTTACCGAAGATATCCTTCCCCCGGATCTGTTCGAGAAACTCAAACCGGAGTTCGTCACCCCCATGACCCTTTTCCTCTGTTCGGAAGACTGCCCGGTGAGCGGCAACATCTACAACGTGGGCATGGGATTTTGCAATCGGGCCGCCGTCGTTACCGGTCCCGGTGCTGTGGTCGCCAAAGGGGAGGGGTTTCCGGAACTCGAAGACATTGTCGACAACCTGGACAAAATCGCTTCCCTTAAAGGGGCCAAGGAGTACGTCGATCTCAACGAGCAGATCGGCGATCTCATGGCGGCATTTACGCCTAAATCGGAAGCGGCGGCCGGTGAAGACGATCCGACTGGCATCTCGGTCGGTGACATCTTCGCGGACCTGGGGAATCATTTTCAACCGGAAGCGGCGGCCGGCGTCGATGTGGTCTTCCAGTATATTATTGCCGGTGCCGGCGGCGGCGACTGGTACACGGCTATAAAAGATCAAAGCTGTGCCGTGGAAGCCGGATGCCATGACAAACCGACCTGCACATTGAAAATGGATGCGGAGGATTTCGTTGCCATGATGACGGGAAAACTGCCGGCCATGCAGGCCTTTTCCTCCGGCAAACTGGTCATCGAAGGCGACATCATGAAGTCCCAGCTGATCGAAAAGCTGTTCAAACTCTAAACGCGCCAATTGAAATAGGCGACAGCTGAGGGCCGGCAAGGCCCTTTTTCGAGCAAGCAAGTTCATTCAAGCAAGGAGACAAACAATGATAGGAATTACTTCTTTCGGTGCCTATATCCCGCACCTGCGACTGAGCCGGTCATCCATCGTTCAGCATATGGGGTGGTTCGCCCCGGCCATCATGGCGGTTTCCCAGGGGGAACGGTCCATGTGCAACTATGACGAAGATTCCATAACCATGGCGGTGGCCGCCGCCCGCGACTGCCTGGCGGGCGGAGACAAGTCAGCACTCGATGCCCTTTACCTGGCCTCCACCACCCTGCCGTTTGCCGACCGCCAGAACGCCGGTATTGTCTCGGCCGCCCTGAATCTTTCCGATGAGATCATCACCGCCGATTATACCGCGTCACAAAAAGTGGCCACCACCGCACTGATCACGGCGCTGGAGTCGGTTCAGAGCGGCAACCGGAAGCAAATCCTGGTGACCGCGGCGGACAAACGCGAGACCAAAACCGCCTATTTCTATGAAATGTGGTTCGGCGACGGTGCGGCCGCCCTTTCGGTGGGCAATGAGAACGTCATTGCCGAGTTTTTGGGATCTTATTCTTTGTCCTGCGATTTCGTGGATCACTACCGGGGCGCGTTCCAAAAGTACGATTATGTCTGGGAGGAACGCTGGACCCGGGACATCGGCTACGGCGAAATCATTCCCAAGGCGGTCAACGGTCTGTTCGACAAGCTCGGCATCACCATGGATGATGTGGATAAGCTGGTCTATCCCTGCTTTTTCAAGGGGGATCACAAGAAAATCGCCAAAAAGCTGGGGGCCACCCCCGAAAAATTGGTGGACAATATGCATGAGGTTTGTGGCGAGACCGGTGCGGCCCACGCTTTTATGATGTTCATTGCCGCCCTTGAGAAGGCCCAGCCGGGTGAACGGATCCTGCTGGTAGGATTCGGGCAGGGCGCCAATGCCCTCTACTTCAAGGTCACCGACCAGATAAAAGCGTTGGCGGGGCGAAATGGCGTGTCCGGTTCCCTGGCCAACAAAAAAGTGATCGACAACTATGCGAAGTGGCTCAAATTCCGTGATTTGATCCAAACCGAGATGGGTATTCGGGCCGAAGCCCCCACCCAGACGGCGACCACCGTTCTGTGGCGGAAGAACAAAATGCTCCTTGGCCTGGTGGGCGGTAAATGTCGGAAATGCGGCACACCCCAGTTCCCGAAAATGGACTATTGCGTCAACCCCTCTTGCGGCGCCCTGAACAGCCAGGACGATTACGAATTTGCCGATGCCCCGGCCAAGGTCAAGACGTTTACGGGGGATATGCTGGCCATCTCCGTCGATCCGCCGGCCATTTACGGTATGGTCCAGTTCGACGACGGGGGCCGGATAATGGCGGATTTTACCGATTGTGAGCTGGACGAAGTGAAGGTCGGGCTGCGGGTGCAGATGGCGCTGAAACGCAAGGTTGAAGACGCTCAGCGCGGGTTTGTGAACTACTTCTGGAAAGCGGTTCCGGCGCCCGGTGCGGTGGAAGAAATGAAAAAGGTTCGCTTTGACGGTCGGGTGGCCATCATCACCGGCGCCGGGGCGGGTTTGGGACGAACCTATGCCCTGGAGCTGGCCAAACGGGGCGCCAAGATCGTGGTCAATGACCTGGGCGGCGCCCGTGACGGCGCCGGAGACGGCTCGCGCTCGCCGGCTGAAAAAGTGGTCGCCGAGATCGAGGAACTGGGCGGGGAAGCTGTACCGAATTTCGACAACGTGGCCACGGTGGAGGGTGGCGAGTCCATCGTTAAAACCGCCCTGGATGCTTTCGGCACTGTGGATATCGTGATCAACAACGCCGGCATTCTCCGGGACAAGAGCTTTACCAAGATGACGCCGGAAAACTGGAATGCGGTGGTCGATGTTCACCTCAACGGCGCTTATAATGTCACCCGGCCGGCCTTCAAGATCATGAAGGCTAAAGGCTATGGCCGCATCGTCATGACGACTTCGGCCGCCGGCCTTTACGGCAACTTCGGCCAGACAAACTATTCGGCGGCCAAGCTGGGCCTGGTGGGCCTCATGAACACCCTCAAACTGGAAGGCCGGAAATACAACGTCAAATGCAACACCATTGCGCCCATTGCGGCATCACGGCTGACCGAGGATATCCTGCCCCCGGACCTGTTCGCGCAGATGAAACCCGAGTTCGTGACCCCCATGGCGATGTATCTCTGCAGCGAGACGTGCCAGCCGACCGGTGAAATCTTCAACGCCGGGATGGGGTACTACAACCGGGCGGCCGTCATGACCGGGCCCGGCATCCAGTTGGCCACCGAAGAATTGCCGACCGTCGAAATGGTTGCCGACAACTTCGATGCCATCAATGCGCTGGAAGGCGCCAAGGAGTTGAGCGATGCCAATGCGGCACTGATGGATCTCATGACCCCACCGGCACCGCCTGAAACCGAAGACACCTCAAGCGAGGGTGGAGACAGCGGCATCGATGTGCAGGCAATTTTTGACAATTTGGCGACGACGTTCAAAACCGAGGCGGCGGCCGGAGTGGAGGTGATCTTCCAGTTCAACATCTCCGGCGGCGCCGGCGGGGACTGGCATGCGGTCATCAAAGACAGCGCCTGCACCATTGCCGCCGGGCAGCATGCCAAACCCGTTTGCACCCTGAAAATGGAGGATACGGATTTTGCCGCCATGATGAGCGGCAAACTGCCTCCCATGCAGGCCTTTACGGCCGGTAAGCTGGTGATCGAAGGGGATATCATGAAGTCCCAGTTGCTCGAAAAACTGTTCCAAATATAGACCTGCGGCGCAAATTTGAAGGACGAGCGGCTGGCCGCTTTCATAAAAATTAAAATGATTCCAGGGAGGACACCGTATGGCTACGGGCATAAAAGATAAAGTCGCGATTATCGGAATGGGTTGTTCCCGCTTTGGAGAACGCTGGGACATGGGGGCCGAGGAGTTGATGGTGGAGGCCTTCGAGGAGTGTATCGCCGATGCCGGCGTCGAGAAAAAGGATATCGAGGCGGCCTGGCTCGGTACCTGTTTCGAAAGCATCAACGTGGGCCGGAGCGCGTGTCCGCTGTCGACGACCCTGCGGTTGCCGTTTATCCCGGTGACCCGTGTCGAAAACTTCTGCGCCACAGGGACCGAGGCGTTTCGGGGAGCGGTCTACGCCGTGGCTTCGGGGGCCTACGATATCTGCCTGGCATTGGGGGTGGAAAAGCTCAAGGACACCGGTTACGGCGGACTGCCCAGTTTTGTCGGGTCCGACTCCGGTACGTTGACCTGGCAGTGGTTTCCCAACATTACCGCCCCCGGCTCATTTGCCCAACTGGCGTCGGCCTATGGGGCCAAGTACAACGTGTCTGACAAAGACATTAAAGAGGCTATGGCCCACGTATCGGCCAAAAGCCATGCCAACGGGTTGAAAAATCCCAAAGCTCATCTGCGCAAGGCGGTTTCCAAAGAACAGATCATGGCGGCCCCCATCATTGCCCATCCTCTGGGGCTTTTCGACTGCTGCGGGGTGAGCGACGGCGCGGCCTGCGCCATTGTCACCACGCCCGAGATCGCTAAAAAGATGGGCAAGAATGATCTTGTTTCGGTCAAGGCGCTGCAGCTTGCATTGAGCAGCGGAGAAGAAATGTCCTACAATGACTGGGACGGGGATCACTTCATGACCACCTCCAAGGCCAGCACCATGGCCTACAAGGAAGCGGGTATCACCGAACCCCGTAAAGAAATCAGCATGATGGAGGTGCATGATTGCTTTTCCATCACCGAACTGGTGACCATGGAAGACCTGTATATCTCTGAAAGGGGACAGGCCTGGCGGGACGTGCTGGACGGTGTCTACGATATCGACGGCAAGGTTCCCTGCCAGGTGGACGGCGGTCTCAAGTGTTTCGGCCACCCCATCGGGGCATCCGGTCTGCGCATGATTTACGAGATGTACCTCCAGCTTCTGGGGCGGGCCGGAGATCGGCAACTGGAAAATCCAACTTACGGCCTTACCCACAACTTGGGCGGTTTCCCGTCCATGAACGTGTGCAGCATCTCCATCGTCGGCAAATATGACGGATAGACGTTAACCGGGGTGATGCAACAGCAGGGCTGAAGGAGGCTGCGGAATCGGTAACGCAAGTTGGAAAAGGATTGCGATAGTTCGGCATCTCTTGCCTTCAAACAGAGGGGTGCCGGCCATCGCCAATCGGGCATTGACTGTTACCATCGACTAACCGGTCTCAGAAAGGAATATGCCATGCATCTTGGAGAACTTGTTGCCCGTAATGCGCGAACCGTTCCTGACAAACTGGGGATTATTTACGAAGACCGCCGGTATACCTGGAAGGAAGTCAATGATCAGGTCAACACCATCGCCAACGCGCTGATCGACAGAGGGGTGCAGAAGGGGGACAAGGTCGCCCTGTGGATGTTCAATTCCGATCTTTTTCTGCTGGCCTTTTACGGCGTGGTCAAGGCGGGCGGGGTGGCTGTACCGGTCAACTTTCGGCTGGCCCCTCGGGAGGCCGAATATATTTTCGACAACTGCGACGCGGTGGCGCTTGTTTTTGACGATGTCTTCGCGCCCGCCATTCGAGAAATGCAGCCACGGCTGAAGGCCGCGCAGCATTATTTTTCAGCTGGAGAAGATGAATTCGAAGGGGTTGCATCCCTGACGAAGACGATTGACGCCGGAAACGTCGGGGACCCCGGGGTAATGGTGGATGAATACGATTTAAGCGAAATCATCTACACGTCCGGTACCACCGGAAAGCCCAAGGGCGCGGTGTTCGTGCACCACAATCAGATGGTGCTGACCACCACCGTCGCTTCACTGGTTTCCATGCGCCCCAGCGATATTATCCTGCACGCCGCACCCATGTTTCACTCCGCCGAGCTCAACCTCTACGTCAACCCCGGCACCTATTTGGGCTGCACCCACGTGGTGGTGAAGGATTTTCTCCCTGATCGTGTCCTGGCGCTCATCGAGAAGGAGCGTGTCACCCAATTTTTCGGGGCCCCCATCATGTATTCGTTTATGATGATGGTTCCCGATTTCGACCGTTACGATCTTTCTTCCATGCGTTACTTCGGGTATGGCGCCGCCCCCATGGCGGCTGAATCGGTGCGTCAAATGATCCAGAAATTCGGCACGGGTCAATTTTTCTGTCTATGCGGTCTTACCGAGGGGGGCCCCGGCGGCATCGCCCTTTTTCCCGAGGATCAGATCCGCAAGGCCGGGGCCGGCGGGAAGTATATCGTCAACATGGAAACGCGGCTGGCGGATCCCGAAGGCAACACCATAACCGCGCCGGGGGTGGTGGGGGAACTGCTCATCAAGGGCGAGACCACGATGAAGGAATACTACAAGAACCCGGAGGCCACCCGGGCGACCATCCGTGACGGATGGGTGTGGTCCGGCGATTTGGGTGTCATGGATGAGGAAGGATACATCACCCTGGTGGATCGCAGCAAAGACATGATCATTACCGGAGGGGAAAACGTCTACAGCAAGGAGGTGGAGGACGCCATCTACGAACATCCCGCCATCGCCGATGCGGTGATTATCGGCAAACCCCATCCCGAATGGGGCGAGACGGTCATGGCCGTTGCTGTGCTCAAAGAGGGGCAGGCGCTTGATGTCGAGAGCCTGCGTGAATTTCTGAAACCCAAAATTGCCGATTACAAGATTCCGAGACTGTTGGAAATTACGACGGAGTTGCCGCGCAATGTTTCCGGGAAAGTTCTCAAGTTCAGGCTGCGGGAGCAATTTGCCGGGGGTGAGGCGCATTGATCCCGTGACGGCCCATGCCAGAGGAATGTAACGGGTCATGATCGCGTGCTGAAACAGTACATGATCTGCCGATGGGGAAAAGCGGTTCGTCGTGTCTGGATTTGAACGTCATGGGTTGGCCCGAAAGCTTTTGGCGGCTGACATTGCTGCCGACCAGGCCTGACAAGGAGTGGAGCTATGGTGACACTGGATAAATCGCAGAAGGAAATCCTGAAGGCGGCGTCGGAATTCGCCAAAGGAGAGTTCGACAAGGATCAGGCGCTGGCGTTGGAAAACGCCAATGCCTTCCCCCATGATATCTGGAAAAAAGCGGCCGATTTAGGGTTTGTGGGCGTCCATTTACCAGAGGAATTTTCCGGCGGTGGTTTGGGAATGCTGGAGGCCTGCCTGATCGCCGAGGCCTTCTGCCGCAAGGATTCGAGCATCGGCATGGCCCTGGCCATGGCGACCAGCGGGGCCGAAGGCCTGGTGCGTTACGGCGATGCCGATCAAAAGAAAGCCTACTTGCCGCGCATCGCCGAGGGGGAAATGCAATGCGGGTTTGGGTTTTTCGAATCCGAATGCGGCGGTGATCTGGCAGGCGTTGCTACCGTAGCGGAAAAGAAAGACGGTCACTGGGTAATCAACGGTACCAAATCCCATGTCTGGAACGGTGGTGCCGCCGGCGTCTACCTGATCTTAGGCCGCACCGACCCGGAAGCATCACCGGGAAAAGGGTTGAGTCTTTTCCTGGTGGATGCCGATCAGGAAGGCCTCACGATTCGGGATGCCGAAAGAAGACTCGGGGGCAACATGGTGGCATGTGCCGATCTGGTTTTCACCGATGTACATCTTCCGGCTGCCAATCTGCTGGGAAAAGAAGGCCGGGGGCTTCCCCAGGCCGAGACTATTATCGAGGAAACCGGTATTCTGATCGCAGGGCAATGCCTGGGAACGGCGGCCGGGGCTCTGGACCGGGCCCTGGCCTACGTCAGGGAGCGCGAGCAGTTCCAGCGCAAGCTGGCGGCTTTCGAGGTTACCCGGCAGAAGATTGCCGGCATGGCGCTGCAGGTCGAGCAGGCCCGTCTGATGACCTATGGCGCGGCACGTTGCGGCGATGCGGGCAAAGGGCTGGACCGCCTGGGCGTCATGGCCCGCATCACCGCCGCCAAGGCGGCCGTGGCCGTGGCCGACGAAGCCATTCAGCTTTTCGGTGGCTATGGCTACATGAAAGAGTCCGAGGTGGAGCGCTTTTATCGCGATGCCAAGGTCGCCGACCTGACCCTGGGTGGAACGATTCATCTGAAGAACAAAATTGCCGGCCGTGTTATCGGCAAGATCAAATAAGAGGGTAGCCTGATGGAAATTCTCCAGTATACGGATGCACACACGGACTTTCGCATGCGCCTGCGATCCTTCATGGACCGGGAAGTCGTGCCCCATATCGATCAATGGGAGGCCGATCATAAGGTTTCCCGGGACGTCTGGCGGAAAATGGGCCGGGAGGGATTTCTCTGCACGTCCCTGCCTGAATCCTATGGTGGTTTGGGTGGTGATTTCCGGTACGGCGTTATCGGTATCGAAGAGATATCCCGGACCAACCACGGCGGGCTGGCCGCACCGCTGCACAGCGACATTGTCGTGCCCTACATCGCCTCTTACGGCAATGCATCCCAGAAAGAAAAATACCTTCCCGGCTGTGCCTCAGGCGATATCGTCACCGCCGTGGCCATGACCGAACCGGGGGCCGGCAGCGACTTGAGCAGCATGGTGGCCACCGCCGAGGAAGACGGCGATCAGGTGGTGCTCAACGGCGCTAAAACCTTTATTTCCAACGGGATTCTCTGCGACCTGGTGATTGTTGCGGCCAAAGATCCGGCCGAGGCCAATCCCCACCAGGCCATTTCCCTCTACCTGGTGGAAGACGGCACTCCCGGGTTCAAGAAGGGCAACCAGCTCGACAAGATGGGGCTCTACAGCCAGGATACGGCCGAATTGTTTTTCTCGGACTGCCGCATTCCCCGGGCCAACCGTTTGGGGGACAAAGGCATGGGATTTCTCATGCTCATGGATAAACTGCAGCAGGAGCGGCTTGTTTGCGCGATCATGGGTGTGGCCGGGGCCGAATTCATGCTCGACTGGACCACGACTTACTGCAAGGAAATCTCCTCGGGCGGAAGGCCTCTGAGCCGGTCCCAGGCCGTGCAGTTTGCCCTGGTGGAAATGGCCACCGACGTCAACCTGGGACGGACTTTCGTTGACAAGCTGGTGGCCGATCACGTGGAAGGCCGCAATGTCATCGTCGAAACGTCCATGGCCAAATACTGGTGCACCGAGTTGGGCAGCCGGGTTGCGAATCGCTGCCTGGATATCGTCGGTGAGTCCGGCAGCACCGAGGCCTGTCCGCTGGTGCGCGGCCTGCGGGATGCCCGGGTCATGTCCATTTTCGCCGGAACCAATGAAATCATGAAGGGGATCGCCGCCAAGTTCATGGGGCTTTAGTATGGATGATGTTATCTTTTTCCGTTAGCCGAGGTAATTGACTCACTATAAGATAGGGAGATTCTGATGATTCGCACACGCATTACGGAAATGCTGGGGATCCGCTATCCCATTGTCGGGGGTACGATGATGTGGATATCAAATGCCGATTTCGTTGCCGCCGTTTCCAATGGCGGCGGCCTGGGTGTCCTGGCTTCGGCGATTTATGCTTCCCGGGAAGAATTTGCCGCGGCCATCGACCGCATCCAGGAACTGACCGACCAGCCCTTTGCCGTGAACCTGAACCTGTTCCCCGCCATGCGGCCCATCGACAACAACGACTATCTCGACATCCTCATTGAAAAAGGCGTTGGCATTGTGGAAACATCGGGCCACGCCGCCCCCGAGGAACTCAGCGTCCGGTTCAAGGACGCCGGTATGACATGGATTCACAAATGCGTCGGGGTCCGCTACGCCCGCAAGGCCCAGTCCCTGGGGGCCGATGTCATTACGGTGGTCGGCTACGAAAACGGCGGGGCCACGGGTAAACTCGATATCGGCACCATGGTTCTGGTGCCGACAGTGGCGGATGCCGTCGATCTACCAGTCATCGGCGGCGGTGGGGTATCCGACGGCCGGGGGGTTGCGGCGGTCCTCGCCTTGGGGGGGGAGGCGGTCATTATCGGCACCCGTCTGCTGCCCACCCGGGAATGCCCGATTCACGACAACCTCAAAAATGCCCTGGTGGGGGCCTGTGAACTGGATACCATGTTGATCATGCGCTCACTGAATGCCACCCACCGCGTCTGGAACAACGCGGCTGCCAACCGCTGCGCCGAACTTGAAGATGCCTGCGCCGGGTTCGAGGAGATTTATCCGGTGGTCTCGGGCGACAATGCCAAGAAGATGTTTGACCAGGGCCAACTCGAGGCCGGGATCGTGGCCTGCGGTCAGGGCATCGGGATGGTGCAAGACATCCCCTCGGTTAAAGATCTGCTGGACCGGATGATGGTAGAGGCCGAGGAGGCTCTGGACAAAATTCATTAGGCCGCCCGGTCCTTACGGGAATGGCTTGAGCCAAGTGTTAATCTCGGTGTTGGGGCGATGACCAAAATTCATAAGAGGAAATCACGATGACGACACAAGGGGCTCTGTCCGGGGTAACGGTTCTCGATCTTTCGCGATTGCTGCCCGGCCCGTTTTGTTCGATGATCCTGGCGGACCATGGCGCTCGGGTCATCGCCATCGAGGACCGTAAACAGTACGCGGCCGACGGCCTGTTCCTGCCCAATGTCTGCCGCAACAAACAGCACATGGCCCTCGATCTGAAATCGGAAGCGGGCAAAGATATATTCTTCAGATTGGCGGCGCGGGCCGACGTGATCCTGGAGGGGTTCCGTCCCGGGGTGGTCGAACGGCTCGGCGTTGATTATGAGAAGGTGCGGGAGGTCAAGCCCGACATCGTATACTGCTCCGTGACCGGTTACGGGCAGACAGGATCTTTTCGGGATCGCGTGGGGCACGACATCAACTACCTGGGCTATTCCGGAATCCTCGATATGATCGGCGAGGCCGACCGCCCACCCTCCATCCCGGGCCCTCAAATTGCCGATATGGCCGGCGGCGGCCTGAATGCGGCCATCGGCATCCTGCTGGCGCTGTTTAGCCGGGAGAAAACCGGCCAAGGCCAATACGTGGATATTTCCATGACCGACGGCATGGTGGGGTTGCTGCCCGTGGCCATGTACTGGAAGGCCCTGACCGGCGGAACACCGCGCCGGGGCGACAACATGCTTTCCCATCGTTATGCCTGCTACAACACTTATGAAACCGCCGACGGCCGTCATTTGGCCATGGGGGCGGTGGAAAGCAAATTCTGGAAAGCCATCTGCGAGCGGTTGGGTCTGGAAAAGTATGCCGGTTTTCAATATGACGACAGCCGACGCAAGGAAATCATCGCGGCTTTCCGGGAAATTTTCCGAAAAAAAACATTGGCCCAGTGGGAGGCTGCGCTCGCCGACCTGGACCTGTGTATCAGCGGTATCCAGACGGCCGACGAAGCCATTGATTTTCCATTGTTCCGGGAACGGGAGATGTTTGTCGAAGCTCCGGGTGCCTCCGGCGAGACGGAGACCACCATCGGTGTGCCGGTGAAACTCAGTCATACGCCCGGACGGGTTCGCAATGCGTCGGTGGCTTTCGGGCAGGATACTGCCGCGATTCTTCAAGAGCTTGGGTATAGCCCGGAGGAAATGGCAGCATTCGATGCGATGGAGATTATTTAGTGCCCATCCGCAAATGGCATCTTTTAACCATTTAATACCGACATAAATAAGTCCTTTTGGGTTGAATTTGGGCATGGCGATGCCGTTCCCTCAGACAATTGTTTTTGGTTGGAATGAATCATATTCAAAATTTATAGTACAAAACAGCGGGTGGGTGGAGATTGGCTGTGGTTTGGACGCTCTCCATCGGGTCGAAGACCGGGAGCGGTAGCATGTGTTCGGCCGGGGAAGCGTATGTGCGAACGGTGCCGTTTTTTGGAAAATGCTTTGTTACGGTAAGGGAGCAGCCCAATGACAGATGATATTTTTGATATGCAGCGGGTCGGCGCGGTGGCACGTTGCAGTATGAATTGCCCGGAGAAAATGAATGCCCTCAGTCTGACAACGGGGCAGCCCATGGTGGAAACCATCCAGCGCCTCATGGATGACCCGCAGATTTCGGTTATCGTCCTGCGCGCCGAAGGGGAACACTTCTGCACAGGCGCCGATCTGGCGATGCTGGGCGACAACCTGGATCCGGCCGGCCTTTGCGATCTGATGAATCGCATCAATGGGCTGCTTTTCGATCTACACCAGGGGCCGAAGGTGGTGATCACGGCGGTGGACGGTTACGCTGTCGGAGGCGGCCTGGGCCTGGCCCTGGCCTCGGATATCACCATCGCCACGGACCAGGCCAAATTCTGCTGCGGGTTTATCCGCCTTGGCGCGGTGCCGGACATGGGGGTGACCTATTTTCTCACCGAGCGTGTCGGACTGGCCCGGGCCCGCGAATTTGCCCTGACCGGCGATATCCTCGATGCCAACCAGGCGCTGGCGATGGGCCTGGTCAACCGGGTGGTGCCCCGGGAGAAGATCGATGACGAGGTGATGGCTCTGGCCGCCCGGATCGCCAAGGCCCCGCCCAAGGCCCTGGCGCTGACCAAACGGAATCTGAATCGGGCACGCCGATTGGATTTGCAGACAGTCCTGGATATCGAGGCCCACATGCAGCCGCTCATGCTGTTGTCGGATGGCCACCGGAAGGCCATCGGAAAACTGTTAGGGTAGTGTCCATCCATAAATGACATCTTTCGGCCCCTGGCGGCGTTCTCGCTCGTTTTCAATCCTCGCAATAGCCGACTATTCCTCCGGTTGAAAACGCGCTCGGGCCTTGCCAGGAAACAAAATCTACCATTTATGGACGGACACTATAGTAGCCGGCAGACGCCTGAAACCGAACCTGACCAGAAAGGTTACATTATACGCCAAAGGAGGAGGTTATGGGATTTGATCGTGTTTGGCACCAATGGTACCCTCAAGGCACGCCCCCGGAAGTGGCTATCGAATCGGTGACCATGCCGGAAGTATTGGAACGGACTGCCCGGGACTTCCCCGATAATATTGCTTTTATTTACATGGGCACCAAGATTACCTACCGGCAGTTCAACCGTCTGGTGAACATTTTCGCCAATGCCCTGCAAGGCCTGGGGGTGACCAAGGGAGACAAGGTGGGGATGCTGCTGCCCAATATTCCCCAGCTGGTGATCGCCAACTGTGCCGTTTACAAACTCGGTGCCGTCACGGTCATGAACAATCCGCTTTATACCGAGCGCGAGTTGTTGCATCAACTCAAAGATTCGGAAACAACAACTCTGGTGACTCTGGATCTGCTACTTCCCCGGGTCCTGAAAATCAAAGCCCAGACACGCATCAAAACTGTTATCACCTGCCATATCAACGACTATCTGCCGTTTCCGGTCAAACAGCTTTTTCCCCTTGTGAAAAAGGCCATGTACCGCAAAGATGCTCCCCACGAAGGGGTGCTTCCCTTCATGCAACTGATGGCCCGCTATCCGGACACCCCGGTAGCGAGCAAGGCGGTCTGGGATGAAACCGCGGCATTGCTCTATACCGGGGGAACCACCGGGGTCAGTAAGGGGGCCGAATTGACGCACGCCAATATCTCTTCGGTGGTCCAGCAGTTCAGCGCCTGGTTTCCTGATCTGCCCTACGGCGCTCCCGAGCGGCTGTTGGGCATCTATCCGATTTTCCACTCGGCCGGTTATTCCGTCAGCCAGAACCTCCTCATCTGGAACGGCTGGACCGGTGTCATGATACCGCGTCCGGAACCGGCCGTGATCACCAAGATGCTGAAGAAATTCAAACCGACCTTCCTCCCCGGGGTCCCCACGATTTATGTGGGCTTACTGGCGCACGAACCCTTCCGTAAATTGGATCTTTCCCATGTGAAGGGCTATTTCGGGGGTGCCGCCCCCCTGGCCGAGGACACCTTGAATCAATTGCAGGATCTCTACGGCGCCATCATTCACGATGTTTACGGGGCCACGGAAAATACGGCTTTTGCGACCTGCACGCCCTGGCACGGTCAGGTGAAAATCGGGACGGTGGGCATTCCTCTGCCCAACACGGATATGAAACTTGTCGATCTGGAAACCGGTGAAGACATAACGGAACCTGATCGGGAAGGGGAGATCTGTATCCGGGGGCCCCAGGTCATGAAAGGGTACTACAACAAGCCCGATGAGACGGCCGAAGTGCTCAAAGACGGCTGGCTCTACTTAGGCGATGTGGGGCGGATGGACGCGGATGGCTATCTATCCATCGTGGACCGCAAAAAAGATATGATCGTAGCAGGCGGATACAATATTTATCCCAAGGAGGTCGATGAGGTCCTGATGGGGCACGAAAAGGTTTTGGAAGCGTGCACGGTCGGTGTGCCCGATCCTTACAGGGGGGAAACCGTCAAGGCTTATGTGGTTCCCGTTCCGGGGCTGGAACCGACCGAAGCCGAGATCAGGGGCTATTGCCGCGAAGTACTGGCCGCCTATAAAGTTCCCCAAGAGATCGTCGTGATCCAGGAACTGCCCAAGACGGCGGTGGGCAAAATTATGCGGAAGGATGTTCGCAAGATGGCTTTAGATCAAACCTGATGATCGTCATGATCATTGGTTTATGAAATGAGCATCATGGCAAGCATTATCGTCGCAGACGCCGGCCATTCTGTTGACGGTTTCGAAGCTATATTGTTTCATAGGTGTTTATCCTAAATTCGCATAATAGGGGAGACGAATAAGGATGAAATGATTGACAATGTAAATGCGTTTATTATTTTTCAAAATAGATAACTAAAGCGCTGGGTATTGCTACTTGGAATGATGGCAACACCTTGGGGTGTTGTCATTAGCTGGCCGAATGCAGGAACTGTGTACCAAATGAGGGCAGGACCATCGGACCAGATGGTTGGCCCTCAAATCTGATTCCTTTCTATCCCTCTCTCTAGAACCTATTGCCCTACTTATAAATCCCATCCGTTTGATTTCTTCGAATTGCTGATGCGATCGTTCGCGTTTTATTTCAGACCGCCAGATATATCGGGGAAAAAATGCAACGGTTATGGACTCGCCGACGGATAATTATCAACATTCTGGCCATCGGTTTGGCTGGCTTGGGCAGTATGTGGGCCTGCAGCTACCGGATAGACCATCCTTACCTTGATCGTAAGGGGCGTGCATTTACAATCGGATCCATTGGTCGGGAATTGCGTTTTTACCCCACGGACGGACCGGGTAAGCCGCTTGGCAAACGATCCTACACGAACACCTATCCCCAGGATCAAACGGAAGCCATCGCCTGGGAATTGACCCTGCGAGGCCCCCCGTCGAAGAAAGAAACCACTATTGAAATACGTGCTGTCTGGCGATTCAACGATACGGAACTGCTCAACGTCCAGACCGTTTTTTTGAAACTGGAAAAAAGCAGCCATGAAGCACGCATCAGTGCCGCCTGGCGGCCCTGGACAGATACGGGGTGGCTACCCGGCCGCTACACGGTGGTGCTCTCGGCCAGCAACCGGCAATTGGTTTCCGGCCAGTTCCAAGTGGCCGCTTCCGCAGGCTACCGCCCAAGAGTGCCATTACGCCGGCCGATTTTCAGGCTCAACACGACCAATCACCATGCCTGCCTGAATGAGATCGAGACAGATCAGAATAATCAATACCTGGTTACCGCATCCAACGATAAAACAGTCCGTTTGTGGGATCTCAACCGCTACCGGCTGCTGCGTGTGTTGCGACCGCCCATCGGAGACGGCGCGGAAGGCAGGATCCGGACGGTTGCGATATCAACGGATGCCAAGGTCATCGCCTGCGGCGGTCAAACCGGGAAGAGCTGGCACATGTCCCATGTCGTCTATATTTTCGACAGAGCCAGGGGCGTACTAATTAAAACGCTTAAAGGCTTTCCGCATTCGATTCAGGATTTGGCGTTTTCCCAGGACCGGCAATTTTTGGTGGTCTTCTATGGAGACGGCCTGCGGGTATACACCTACCCGGGATGGGACTTGGTCGATCAGGTCGGGATTCCCTATCGGTGGGTGACCCGCGCGGATATCAACACCAAAAACGAATTGGCCCTGGCCACTTTCGATGGCCATTTGCTGGTCTACCGCATCGAAGGTGGCCGCATCGTGCATAAAGCAACCGAATCGACAAGATCGGGACGGAACCCCATATCCATCAGATATTCCCCGGATAGCCAAAACCTCGCTGTGACATTCAGGGATACCAAGGATATCGATGTCTATTCCGCCGATACGCTACGGTATCTTTATTCCCCCATTTGTGCCGGCATCGAAAGATTTCTGATATCGGCGGTCTGGTCCAGCGACGGCCGGTCGCTATATGCCGGTGGCGTGCATGAAGAATACATGGCCCCGGAAGGTAAACGGGAGAAGTTATTCCCCATTTTTTGCTGGGGACGCAGGGGCAAAGGCGAGCGGAGGGCCCTTCCCATCGGCCAGATTGGCATCAATACACTCTGCGCCCTGAAGGACGGCCGTATTGTCTATGGCTTGTATGATGGTGCCTGGGGGATTCTTAACCCCGAGCACGAGAAGGCGTTCAGCCACCCCCCGAGCATCCTGCATTTCCGCAAACTGAGAAAGCGATGCCGTATGTCGCCGGATGCCAGCAAAGTATTTTACCAGTCCGACCCCTACCCAAACAGCGGCTTCGTCTTTGACATCCGGAAAGGCAGGGTTGTTTCCTGGATGGATATTGCGGGCAAGGCCCCCTTTATTTATCCCCGGGTGAACCATCCGCGACTGGACATCCGACGCTGGAAACATAAGCGCTATCCAAGGCTTGACGGTAAACCCCTATTCTATCACAAAGGCGAAATTTCCCGCTGTTTGGCGATCGAAGCTGAAGGATCACGATTCATTCTCGGCACTAACCATCATATTTACTGCTTCAACCCGAACGGTGACATTTTATGGCGGGTACCGGTGCCTTCGGTGACCCGGGCCGTCAATATTTCCGAAAACGGCAAAATTGCCGTCGGTCATATCGGTGATGGAACAATCCGTTGGTACCGTATGCAGGACGGCAAGGAATTCCTGGCCTTTTATCCGCATCCCGACGGCGAACGCTGGATTGCCTGGACGCCCGATGGCTATTACATGTGTTCCCCGCACGGCGACGATCTTATCGGGTGGCACCTCAACAACGGGAAGGACAGCGCGGCCGATTTTTATACCGCCATCCAGTTCGAGCGATTGCTCTATATGCCCAATTATATCAAAACAAGTTTCAAACGCCTGGGCGATCGCCAAAGTATGATCCGTGAAGACAAAAACTTGCAGTTTTCCATACATCAACTGACGCAGATACTACCGCCGCGCATCACCATTGTTCACCCTGAGCCGGGATTCAGGACCCACTCCGAAACCCTTCGTATGAAATTTCGTATCGATCGGACAGGACGGTCAATGAAGAATTATACAATTTATCTCAACAACATTCCGCTGACGCCTGCCCGCGAGAGGGCCATCATCGGCGCCGGAGACCGTTTCGACCACGAAATCGATCTGCCGTTGCACCAAACGGAGAACTTTCTGCGGATCGAATCGACCGGTGGTCACTCCATGGGTATTGCCGAAACCCATTTTTACACGTCTAAGACGCAGCCGGTGGTTAAAGGTGATCTTTACCTGCTGGCCATCGGTATCAACCACTTTTCACGCATGCCCACCAGCAGTCTGTCTTTTGCTGTCAACGATGCCCAAAAGCTCGCCGAAAGATTCAAGGCAGAGGCCGGCCGGACCTTCCGCCGCGTTCACGTGCGAACCATAACGGATAACAGTCCGATCAAACCCACCAAAAGGGCGATCATGGATCAGTTATCATTTTTCAAAGCGGCCGGACCCTACGACACGGCAATTCTTTTTCTGGCTTCCCATGGTTTCAGTGACAGTGCCGGCAACTACTACATGGTTCCCTGTGACGGCACGTTTGCTGATATTCGCCGCATCGTCAAGCCCCGGAGCCGAGGCGTCGTGCCGGTCGGCGAGGTCGATTCTCTCATCGGCTGGCGGGTCTTTTTCGATATTTTACGTGCCATCCCCGGCAAAAGACTGCTCATGGTCGACACGTGTCATTCGCAGGCGATTGCAGGCAATTTTGACATGTATGCCCTTGCCAAACGATCGGCATCGTCTTCCTTTGCGCTGATGACCGCATCGAAAGATAACGAGGCGTCGCAGGAATTCCCGGCGATCAAGCATGGGCTCTTCACCTATGCCTTATTGAAGGGGCTTGCGGGAGAAGGCGACCGGGACAGGGACCGGCAGATCGTGTTGTCCGAGTTGTATCGATACACCGTTGATTTCGTTTCCCGGCATCATAACGTCGTGCTAGGCACGCAGACCCCCCAGATGGAATCTCCGGACGAACTGCTGGAGATGGCCCTGGGAATCACTGCCAAATAGCGATCGTTTCTAAGTCATCCTTTCATGGAAAGCATTCCAAAAGGAGGGAGAGGCCATGGGACGCTATACTTTACAAGTAATTGGGCTGCTGCTCGTGTTTGCCGGCTGTCAGCATTGGACCCCCCAGCGAAGTGTGGATGTGCAAAACACGTTTACGTCGACCCGCTATCCGGCGGTGACCGTTTCCGTCGATTCGGATTTGACCTACATCGGGAGCGTTAAGCACTCGAAATATCAGCGCTATAAAAATTCACCCGGCGGCTCTACCAGTCATTACGAATCTTTTCTGTTTGCTCTGAAAGGGTCCAACGCCCGGCTGCAGCGTGGGGTGATCATACGGACTAAAAAATTAAGTGAGGGGTATATTCTTCCGGATTTATTCGACAAGGTTAAGCACCGCCTGGACTCGGGGATAACATCTTTCGGCGGTCAAAATTATCAGTATGCGGTGTTTCCTTCTAAAAGACCCTTTTTCGATTTTGAAGAAAATTTCATTTTTGACCGCGGCTACATTCTCGGCGATATCTTTGTGGCCAAAGCCTTCAGTCGGCGTGAAGGCAGTGATGATAATTACAGCTTTCTGATTATGTATGTTGAGGCTCTCGACGGTTTTGGCAAAGGCAGGACTAAATTCAGGGATTGGACCAGGAGGGAGTACCTCTCGGATCGTCAGAAAAAATTTGTTAAACGCGTAGGCGATCTGTGCGATCGATGCATTCAGGTCGACTCCTTGCCCAAGGCGGATTGATTGTCGGCCTGCGGCGGTCACGCCCTCTGGTGTCGTATAAGGGGGCAACCTGCCGCAGGTAGGCGATGTTATGGTCAACTAGCGCTTATCTCACAATTTATTTTGAGTTAGGCGCTACTCTTTTTGGGACATGGCGTAAACACCTGCCAGTTTGGCCATTCGTAAGAATCCAGCTTCCTTGCCAGGGGTGTAAACGGCTTTGAGGTAGACACTGCTTTCCGTTTTTGGATTTTTAAGGGCCATATTGCCCGACAGCAAACCGACCCGCCATCCATTATAATCCATGTAGCGGCTATCCTTGGAATATCCCTGGATACCGGAGGGCGAATCCGATACCGCCACTGTGGCTTTGGCCGAAGGAGACATCCGGTTCAGGAAAAAGACCGCCAGCAGATAATTCTTTCGTTCGCCGGGAATAACAGTCTGTGGGTCGAGCGCCCGCTGCCCCAGATAGTTGTAGAGGGCCGCGAAATTCGGCGACGAACCGGCGGCCTTCAAGTCCGCGGATTCGGCCGGCACCACGAAACAGACTGTCGCCGGTGTCGTATCGAAAAGAGGGCGGATGGTGACCGTGTTGATCACCGTGTGATCGTCTTGGATGGCATAGGCGGTTTCGAAAGCCACGGCTGCACTGCGGCCCAGGCCATCGCACAACTCCATGCGTCCGGCGGCCTGGCGGGACGCCGACCCCGTGGTCGCATACGTTGACAGGCAGGCGGATTTCACTTGAAAGCCGGGTTCCAGAACGTTGCGGGACGCCAGGGTTTGATTGACTGCGCGGTCCAGGCGAACATCGGGCGGCATCGCATAGCCACCCAGACGGTTGCCGATGGCACGGGTCACCTTGGCGGCATCCGGCGGCATTTCATCGAGTGATGCTGCTACCGGTTCGCCCGAAGATGAAAACCCCATTTTCTGTGCCGCCGTGCTGCAGCCGATTAACGTGCAGAGTGCCACGAGTGTAACAAACAGGCCTAATCGTTTTATCATCGTCCTTTATCCTCTCGTTCCTCGGGGTGTTTCGGTATTACGGCTGTGCCAACTGGTTGGGCCATTGCCGGGATTCGAAGCGGTTGACATTGGCACCCGGAACTGCCGAGGAGGTGCCTGCGCCGATCGGCATGGGGCCGGCTGATGCTGCCAAATGGCAGAGCAGACCTGCGCTGAGGGCACCGTTCGCCACCAGGCCGCAATCGGATTGGTAGGCACGAAGGGCCGCCGATGTTTTGCGACCCATTTGACCGTCGGCCGGCCCCGGGTCATAGCCCAACTGCTTAAGGGCGGTCTGGGCGAACTGGACCCCGGGTGGCCTTTCGGTGGCCCTCAGGATCGAAAGCAGGGCCAGGGATGGTTGCCCATCCGCCGGGATACCCTGCCGTTTCTGGAACCGCTGGATGGCCTGGCGTGTCTTTTTCCCCATAAGACCATCGGCCTGACCCGGATCGTATCCCCGTTGGGCCAGGGCCCGCTGGGTGCGCTTGAGCAGGGAGTGGGTGGAGTAAGTATTGGCCAGCCAGATATTCTGATCCACATGAAGGAAAACGTTGAAAAAGTTTTCATGGCCCTTGTTGAAGGTGAATGTCGCCGGCAGAACCGTGAAACACCATCCCTCCTGGTTTTGACCTTTTTGACGATGGTCCCCTGACGCGCTGCCGGAGATCGGGCTCTGGACCACTTCCATTTGGACATCGGGTGCCTGCCGGTCCATCATGAAGGCGACCACGGTATACGCCCTGGGACGGGTGTCGCCCTTCTGCCCTTCCGCTGGTATGGCATATCGGTTGGCCATTAGCAGGGCTTCTTTGAAAGAGAGACCTTTGAATTTGGCTGCCGCCACTTTTGGGGCCGGAACGAAATAGAGTGACGTGCGGGGCGTTGGCGCGTATGTGGGCGTCAGGTCCACTTTCGTGATGGCCAGTTTGGCGTCTTCCCGGAACGTGGCTTCAAACCCTGTCAGGATCATGCGGCTCAATCCATCCCGGTGATAGACGGTACCGGATAGGCGGCCTTTGGATTTCGAGAAGGTGAAACTGCGCACGTATGCGCCAGCCAGGTAGAAATCCGGATCAGCCAATGTCTCCCCCGGGGGAAGCGCTTTGGTTTTTGCCACCCCGGTAATGGCCGCTATGCGGTCCTGCTGGTGGCTCAAGGTATAGCCGATCACCAGGGCGATTTTCTGGGCGCGGGGGTCGTCGACTTCGGCGGCCGCAACCGGCCCTGCAACCCAAATCATGGCCAGGCAAGCCAGCAGGCCGATTATTTTTAGGCGTAAGTTTCGCTGCATTGTCATTCTGTTCTCCTTATGAAAGGGGTAGGCGCACTAAAAACCTCGGTAGGCCCGCCGTAGCTCTGAAAGCGAAGCGCCTTCACGGTTGAATTTTGGTTCAGGAAGTACTTCTCTAAGCTTGGTAACGGCTTGGCTGATGGCTGCTTGTCCAATCGGGCTAACGGGGATAAAACCAATTATAAAGTCCTGGAGAGCGGCTTTGGTGGTGTTGTCGGCAACCTTATCATCGCTTGTCGCGTAGGTTGTCAACCCGGCATAAGCTCCCGATGCGGCCGCTTGCCCTAGAACGGACCATCCGGCGGCGGCCGTGGAATAGCCCAATATGACGCCGCCGGTCGTAATCATGATAAAGTCAAAGGCCGCCTGCAGTTGCTGCAGTTCTTCCGGTGACAGGGTTTCCGGTTCCCCGGTAATGGCTGTTCGGTCAGTGCTGGTGGTATCGTGGGGCTGTTCCGTAACCAGCGTATTATCAAAGGGGATGGATGAAAATCCTGCGGGTGGCTGGTTGCCGCTACCCAAGTCCGTTGCGCTGCTTCCCAAGTTGTCGCCATCGCCACCGCCCCCATATCCAAATGCCGGGAGAGCGAAAAGGGTGATCAGCATGAGAATGGTTATGGTGCTGCAAACAATTTTACGCATACAACCTCCTCTTGATGATGGGTGAAGCATTCTCCAAACGCCTGCGAAACCAATAACTGCCAGCTAAGGGCCGGCTCCTGCGAGAAAGCCGGTGCCGATTCGAATGTTTCGAGGGTGTTGCCCGCCTAAGGGGATGACCTCCGGCAGTACGGCCGCAAAGCCTTTCCTATTCAACCGGTTGAGCGCCACAGGTGGACTGTCGTTGCCGTTTTCGTCCACATGGGTGATCAGTAGCTCCGTGTAAGGGGTGACCGCCTTGGAGGCGAACACCAGCCAGCGGCCATTGGGGGACCAGTCGTGCCAGGAATTCATCAGGCCGGTATTGCAGCGCATCCGCCGGGCCTTGCCGCCTGTGGCCGGCACGAGGTAAAGGGCGCTGTCCGGCTGGAGAACAAGCCCGGTGTCGCTTTGGTTGAAAGCAATCCAGCGGCCGTCGGGGGAATAACGCGGGAAGAAATTGCTGCGGCCGTTGCGGCTGGCGCCCTCCAGGGGCTCCGGTGTACCACCGTCACCGCCGTTAAACGGCAGGGTGTAGAGATCGAAGCGTATCCGATAGCGGCGGTTCAAATCATCAATCGTTTCACCAGGTGCCGGTGTCAGAAATTTCTTATCCCGCATCAGGTTGACCAGGGCGGCATCCACGGGCGACCGCGCGAAAGCAACCGTCCGGCCGTCCGGACTCCATTCCGGGCAGGTCTGCACCGCATCATCCCGGTCGCCCCCCGGCAGGGTCTGGAACCGGCGTTCGGCCTGATCGTAGATGGCCAGGTGGCCCTCGACAGGGAAAAAGAGTTGCGAGAAGGCCAGGTCCGGCAGCATGGCAAACAGAGAGGTTTCCCTGACCGTGCTGACCAGGTAGCGCCCGCAGGGCGATATCTTGGTAAACAGGCCCATACTGGTCCGGCCGTCTTCCGGACGAAAGGCGTTCCAGGTAATGAAGTGCCTCTCATCAAGGGTCATCTGCCCCGCCACCGGTGCCAGCAGGTATCCGCCCTTATCCCCATTGCGGTCCACGTCCATGCCGAAAAAGCGGCCATCCCGTGAAAAAGTATGGCAGTGGGCACAGCTTTGGATGCCCTCCACCACCACCCGGGGCGGGTCGTAGGCGCCAATATCCGCCAGCAGCCAACGGGACTGTTCCGGATGCTCACGTGCGGCAAGGAACGGCAATGGCGTTTGTTTGAAAAACAGAACGCCGTCGAAAGGATCACTGGAGATGGAAAACGTTTTTTGTGTAACGGTGGTCGGCCGCTGCGTACGGGCGGCGTTGAATCCTACCACCGTCAGTGTGGCCGGATCATCGCCCATGTGTTGGCAGAGCCACTCCCAAGTCGCTTTTTCCGGTATCCAGCGGGGCTCTGCGGTGAAACAACAGATGCGTGCCCCGCTGCGGGTTTCAATGATGACCAGCCAGGCGTTCGAGAAGAGAAAGGCATCGTTCCAGAAAAAATGCGGGGACGCCATGTTGGGAGGGAAAACGGCGCCATCGTCCGGGTGGATGATGTCAATTTCCGGGAAAGGGCTTTCCTGAAGGATGGCGGTCAATATTGAATCGGAAAGGCTGCGTACCGAGGCGGCATTGCCGACATCGACAAGATTGATATACAGCGCTGGCGGTTCGCAGGGATTGGCGGCGATGTCATCTGGCAGGCTGGCCGCCACAATAAACAAACAGGTCAACAATACCATCCATCTGAGGAAATCGATCATTCGGGTACGTGGATTCGCTAGGCTCAAGGGGTAAATGATGGCTGCCGGCCAATAAAATATCATTTATCACATTTCGGGCGCCCTTGAAATCATTTTCAGGGATGCTGAAAACGACCACGCGTTTCCCTTTTCGGGTAATGGATCCGGAAGCAGTGCCCAGCAGCCTGTGCATATCGCACACTAAACAGGGCAGTGGATTAAGAAAACTGCTCTTCTCTAATGGGCATCATTTCTCGAAAATGAACCGTCGGCACTTTTATTTGCCGGTGTTCGACGCAAAGCTGGCTACCCCGCCGCGTAAGTGCTGATCCTCATTATCCATCTAATTTCAATATCGAATTCCCTTGAGGCGTTTTGTTTTTTTCCGTGCTTTTTTTCAACCGGCTTTTTTTCTCGACAAAAATGCCCTGGTTCCGGAACGATCTGGCACTCCTTTTGCCATAGGGGAAAGCATTCCATTTACTGTTGCCTTTTAAGAAATGAGGAGCGATGCCGATCAGTCCCCGATTATTCACCCGCCTTTTCGATCTTCCCCCCTTCGCAACCGCTTTATCCCAACCGTATTGGCAATCCCGGTCTGCGGGTGTTTGGCCACCGCTCATCCTCCTATTGCTATGGGGAAGTGTGCTGGCCGGGCTGGCTATGTCGGCAGGACCTGGTGTGCTTCGGGCGGAAAATCTGGCCGGGGATCAAATTGCTTATGTTAAATCCGGCCGCGATCCCTTTATCGCTAATTTGGTGCCGGACAGGTCGCCCGGTTCGGTTCCCAACGATGCGTCCCTGGTGGAAACGACAACCAATGGCAAGATGACGGCCTTCCAACTCGCCCCGGGCTCGGACGGGAACCTTGGTTTATCGGGTCATCTCCCGGGCCTGATGGACGGAAAGCACAAGGCGTCCGTAAAGACCTTGACCCCGGACGGGAGCCAGAAAGACTACACACAGATCCTTTTTATTGTCGATTCCAAGCCGCCGATCATCGAACGGGTGGCTCCGGAAGGGGATTTGTTTCCCCGTACCGCTGGTGCGATCCAATTCAAAGTCACCGATCCGGAAGGCGGTTCCGGCGTTTCCATCGATCCCGCGGAATGCGCCCTGAACGTCACCGTTAGCGGCGCTTCGCTTCAAGATAAAAAAATTTCTCTCGAAGCGAACGAGCTCAACCTGACGGTATTTGTGGCTTTCCCCGGCGGTGCTGCCGAGCACGATGCCAGCTTCACTGTATCGGTGTCCCTTCAGGATCGGGCCGGCAATGTGGGGCGGTCCTCCGAAACTTTTACCACCCAGAGTCTCACATCACCGAATATCATAATCTATAAATGCAAGCACAGGGATACCTACATCCAAACAGGTGGCGCGTTTCTGGTGGAGCCGGCCTACAGCGGCATGGCTTTGAGAGTAGGAAAGGACCGACAGCTCGATATTTTTACGCGGGGTTGTTTTGGCAAGGATTACCACTACCCGGAAAATGTGCGCGAGATCATGCGGCGAGAGGAAGGGTACGATAAGGAGATCGAATCCGAAATCGTTACGATGAACCCGTTTTTCCAGAAATCCGTAGGAGACCTGATTGAAATCCGCAGCGCTTCAGGCAAAGTGGCCATCCTTAAGTTGGAAGACAGCGATTTGGAGGACAGTCGGGTTTCATTTCGAATCTCCCAGCAGAATCTGTTCCCCATGGGCGACCAGATGGACACCCTGCTGGTCACGGTGCCCGTGGATTTTAGGATCGATGCGTCGCAGGTGGGGTTTTGCGAGGCCAAGAACAAGGTCGACGCCTTCAATGAAGAAGACACCATTTATAACCATATTCCGGAAGACGCTTTTATCTATACCTTCGAGACCATTGCCATCCCGGTCTATCTGGAGAGCGCCGCGGAACCGTTCAGCCTGACGGTGGAGCAGGAAGATGATCAGTTGGTGGCGAAAGTTCAATTTTCTCCTATTGAGCTTATGGATACCGGGGCGTCCTGGTTCGCTTTCCTGGGCGATACATACTGGTTCGAACGCCAAGGGGATGTCTGCGTGGCTGAAGGACCGGCCCACGAGGGAACGGTGCATTACAAGATTGGCGCGACCCACAAAATAGCCGAATTTCTGCAACCTGAAGGGGGGGGCGGCACCACCCGCCGTACCATGATGACGGAAGGCGATATCGTCGTCTGCCTGGCTCCGCCGGTCGTCGAAAATTTTCGCTACGACCGGGAGGGCAATACACTTACAGCCGATATCGACGACCAGGGAACGCACCGGGAAGATCTGAGGATTGGCCTCTGGATTGCGGGGCATCGCCTGGAAGCGACGTTCGATGGGGAGACCGGCAAACTGTCGGCTGAATTGCCTTATACCCCCATTTCGGTTCTGACCGCCTCCTTGAGCGTGACAGACTTAGCCGAGCAGACAACGACGGAGAACTGTCAAGTCTTCGGGGAAGTCGAAGAGACCGAGGAAAGCTCCGGGGAAGACGGAGCGGTGTCGGCGCGCAGCCCCTATACCCACAGCCCGAACTTGCATGACGTCGACAGGGTGCTCGGGACAAAAGGAAACGGTAACGCCGTTGTGGAAATCTGTGAAGATGCGCTCAAGTGGGGTTATTACCGCCACGGCCGCTTCGTTCCCATCGACAGTTCTCCGAGCGCCATGCGGCTGATCCAGTTGCGGCCCCGCCATGCCGGAAACGGTTATGATCTGAGGCGCGCCCTGGCGGAACATCTGCCGCTGGATTTTGAGATCATGGGGACCAGCTATGAACGGAACCTTTATGAGCCCATTCCCGCACGCCAAGGGGGTGTTTCTTCTGTATCGGCAACGGGAGGTTCATCCGCACAAAGCACCGGACGGGATATTTATTTTGTGGCCACCGCCTGGCACGGTGGGCGCAAGATCCCCCTGAATGGCGCGATTTCCAGCTTCGGCCTCTTTTTCGAAATGAAAGAAATTCAACAGTGCCGAACGGAAGAACGCGACATCCTGGCCCCGGTCATACAGCCGTCTTTCGATCCTTCTTCACGACATTTAACGGCCGCCATCCATGACCACGGCATGCCTTTGTCCGAGCTTGAACTCGCGGTGACGGCCCGAAGCGATTCCGCCAACAATATCGTCAACTGGGGCTACCGGATGTACAGTGCGGGCAGCCGTCCGGCCTTTACCTTTCAAAACGGAATTCTTACCAGCCTGTTTGTTCCTCCTGACCGGGGAGAATTTTTTACCCTGCGTATCGACGCCAGGGACAAAGCGGACAACCGGAGCTTTGTCGATGTCGATATTATCCTCCCCAGGGAGCCGCCGGAAGTAAGCCTGACGGCAGAAACCCGGAACAGCTCTAAGTCGATGACCCGCAGCGGGGTGAATGCTTCCGCTTTCATGACAGGTGAAGCCCGGGACGATTCTATGATCATTCCAGAGAAAACCACCTTATGGCTGGATGAGCAGGTGCTGCCTCCCTTTTTCCTGTATTCTCACACCCCCGAAGCCGGCTGGCGCGGTCGGTTCAACTACAAAGCCAGCTATGCGGCCGGGGTGGCGGAAGGTCACCATCAGGCCCGTTTTCGGGCCACGGATGCCACGGGACTCTGGGCTGAGGCGACAACTGCCTTCGATTTTAAACTGGCACCCTACATCTACGATTTCAAAGTCATGCCTGATGCCGTTCGTAAGGTCGGCGGGCCGGCCCTGACGGCCATGATCATCGATATGGGGGGCGATCTGGATACCAGCAGCCTGTCATTGACCATCGATGGCCGGCCGGTGGACTCCGATCGTTTCTATTTCGATCCGGCCAGCGGATATTTTTCCGTTGATGGCCCCCTGGATTTAACCGAGGGGGCTCATCGCGCCGAGATAACGGCTATGGACAGCCATGGCAACCAGGCCAGTGACAGCCTGCACTTCACCCGGGCGGCGGAAATTGCCACGGCTTATCAGAGCGATGGCCAGGGTTTGTCCATCGAGAGCCTCACGCTGATGGAACTTGAAGACCACAATGGCGACGGGCAGGCCAACCCCGGTGAACTGGTGCGGTTGTTTATTACCTTGCGAAACGATTCGGACCAAGATTTGGCCTGTTCCGCCCGCCTCTCCTCCGAGGATCTGGAAATCGGGGTGGAGACCGACCGCGTGAACTACGGCCTTATGGCGCCCGGCAGCACGGTGGTGCCCATGAAGGGCTTTGACCTCCGGATCGACCGCGAGATCCTGGATAAGACCATCAGCGATCCCTACGAGGCTTATTTCGACCTCACTCTTGGCTGCGATCCGGAAACCGAATTTGCCCTGCCGCTGACGCTGCCGATCCATCAGCCCACCATCCCTATCGATGAGAGCATGATGCTGACCCTGGATCGGCTGCCGCCCACCACCACGGCAGGCACCATCCTCGTGCAGGGCACTGTCACAAGCGAGGCCGAATTCATCGACTGGATGGAGATACAGGTCAACGGCACCCTGCAGGGACCGGTGGCCTTCAGCCGGGAAGGGGGACGCTTCGAGGCTCTTGTCAACCTGGCGGATGGCGCCAATACCATCGAGGTGAGCGGGGCGGACAGCAATGGCCGCCGGGGATCGGCAACAGGATACATCTTTCGGACCGTTTCGTTTACGCCACCGTCCATTACCATCACATCCCCTTCCGGCGGCGATTTCTATCAGTGCAACGACTTGACCGTTACAGGGACCTATTCCACCGGCAGCGGAACCCTCAGCAGCATCAGCGTCGACGCTCCCTGGGAGATGGGCAACTGCCCGGTCACCATCCTCGACGGGACCCATTTCAGCGTGGACTGCGGGGCGGTCACTTCCCTGGGCGGCGTCTATGATATCGAGGCCACCATCGAGACCACAGACGGGGTCCAGGCGATCGATACCATAACGATTACGGTGGGAGACTGCACCTGATGGGGGCGCTTCGCGGGGTTACCCTCGTCCTGTTCTGCGGCTTGCTCCTCTATCCGTCCCATCCGGTGCGGGCGGATGGAGACCTGCGGATACCGTTGAACGATGCCGGCATCTTCGATCCGGGGCAGGGACCGCTATCGGTGGCTTACGAACTTCGAACGGATGCCGACGAGGTGGCGGTTGGGATCCGTGACTTCCGGGGGCAGGTGGTCCATCAGTACCGCTTTGTCGAGCTTCTGGCCGGCGACCACACCTTTGAGTGGGACGGCCGGGATCAGAACGGGGAACACCTGCCGGACGGCAATTACGAATTGCTGTTCGAGGTGCGCTTCAAAGACGGCGGCCTCGGCCGCAGCCTGGTGACGGTTCGGCTGGCCACCATCGCTGCCGCGCCGGGCGCCACAGCGCCGGAACCGCTGCCGCCGGAAAAGCACGCCTACAAGATCAGCGGTTCGGTATCCTCTTTCTGGCGCCATGACGGCGAAAACCACGAGGACACGGGCCAGCTGCGGGCCCGCACCAGGTTTTCCTACGCGGACGATGCCCGTCGCGCCGAAGCCCTGTTTTCCATTATCGACACCTATCCCGGCGGCGATACCAACACCGATGCCAGCCAGGCGATGGTAGAACAGCGCTGGAACGGCGGCCAGATAAAGGGGGTCTTCCGGGAGGGGTTGGGCAGTTTTGACGACCCCGTCAAACTCTTCAGCGACTTCAAAAGCGAGCGCCAAAAGTTCGGTTTCCGTGTGGATCAGAGCCTGGGGGACTGGCAGGCCACTGGGTTGGCCTACACCACGGAAGGCGATGAGGCTACCGAAGCCTCCGGAGCCGCGGCCCGCCTGCGATTCGGGCAGGAGGGCCGTTGGCAGTGGGGGGCGGGGTTCACCCACCGGGAAGCCCTTTTGCAGGACGACAGTGACGATCGCTACCGCAACCAGGCCATGGCGGCCGACGTGAAGGTGCCCATCATCGAACCCATGAGCCTGCTGATGGAGTTTGTTCACACCGAAGACACCGAAAAGAGCAGCGACAACGGCTATACAGCCATGATGGCCTACGACCAGGGGCGCTTGCGTCTGTCCGCCGGCTATATCGACTTGGGGGAAGACTTTGCCGCTGATTTTGCCGATCCCCTGCACGGCATCACCAGTGATGCCCGGGGCATCGAGGCCAGCGCCGACTATGCCGCGCCGATCACCTGGCGCTATTTTAAAGCCCCGATCGCGACCATGCGGTTGTTCGATCTCAAGCGTCACAGCGACGATGAAAAGGTGCGCGAGATCGACACCTCCCTGCGCTTCGGAATCGGCGAACAGGACGCCTTTTTCTTTAATTGGTACGGACAGGAGAATGCGGTCGGCACCACTCACACCTTCCTGGGAACCGCCACGCATCAGTGGAATCCCCGGTGGACTTCGAGCCTGCAGGTCAACCGCATCGACGCGGAGGACAGCGGCACCTGGCGTTTTACCCTGGACACCGCCTACCGCCGGGAGGAGCAGACTGCCCGCGCAGCACTGGAATGGATCCGGCGCACCATCGATGCCTCGGCGCTTTCGCCCTATGAGGAGACCAGCCTGCGCCTGGATTGGGACAACACCCGCTGGGGGGCGCAAGTGCAAGCGCGCTATAGTCATAACGAGGACGATCACGGCATCAACTTGTTCGGGCGGGTGGAATACCGCCGGGAATTCCTGCACCGTTATCAGGTGGTCACCTATGCGTCGCTTGGCAACCGGTCGGCTTTTGATACGGAAAAGCAGGTGGAAGTGGGTATGGAACTGCGATTCTGAACCGGAAGGGATTACGAATGTACGCTGAAAAGGAACAAGGAACAGTGAGACGGGCCTGGACTCTTCTCGTCATGAAGCGATTGGCGCGGCGATGTAATCCCCAGCACCGTCATTCCGGCGGAAGTCGGAATCTTCCCGGTGATCGACGGGGAGAGCACCGCGGGATCAGATTGCGCAGGTGTACCGGGTCGTTTGTCTTTTCAGCCGCCGGTTTAATTTTGCTCTCCTATGTCCTGTGGGGATGCGGTGGTTTGCGTAGCGAAATCTATCGAGAGGAAACTGCTCATGGATACAAAGCGGCCTGCCAGCACTACAAACAGGGCGATTACGAGGCCGCCAAATCCGGTTTCGACAATGTGATCGCACTGGATCCGGATTACGGACCTGCCCACGCGGCCCTGGGCAACCTGGCCCTGATCCGGGAGGACTACCCCGGCGCCTTGACGCATTACCAGGCAGCCCTAACCGCGGATCCGGAACTGGAGACCGAGGTGCAGCCCCTGATCATGGTGGCTTCGGCCCACAAGGCGCGCGCACCCCTGCAAAAGGCCGGTGTTACCCTGACCCAGATCTACCCCCTGGTCATGGCCGATCGCACGGCCGAGGTTGAGGCTCTGCTGGAAAAGGACATTCCCCTCCAACTCCTGGCCCGGGACTCCATGGGCATAACGCCGGGCAAGCTGGGCGAGATGCGGGCCAAGATCGCGGAAAAGGCGGATCCGCTGAAGGGCGCCACACGGTATCGGCTGTTCATGGGATATGTGCTGTTTTTCGGAGAAACCGACGATGCCAAAGCTGCTGCCCTGGTGGAAAGCGCCGTGCCCCAGGCTTTGGAAAAGGACCAACAGGAGGCGTTTGTCGTCCTGGGGCAACTCCGGGAGCGCCAGGGCGAACCCAACGCGGCTGTGGACGCCTATCTGGCCGCCGTGGACGCCGGCCTGCCCTTGACGGATGTGGCCCATCACTTGGCCCGTGTCTATCGGGTCGATATCGAAAGCATCTTGTCCCCGAAGGACACGCCAGCAGAAGATACAGTACCGCCCGCGCCCGTGCGGATCAAAGTAGCGACGCATCTGCCTCCGCCTCCCGTCGTGGATTTAGGGGCCGTATCGGAACCGCGAGATGTGCAATCCACAGTGGGCACAGGTTCGCGGAATACGTTCTGAGCATTGCCACTGCAGAAGAAATTAAAACATTGAACTGCTGACCCCTGGATAGGTGAGCTCCAGCTGGCGGCCGGCAGGACGGCCCAGGAATACAACCGCCGGAAAGGCAGGAAGGGCGCGTTCTGGGAAGACCGTTATCATGCCACGGCGGTTGAAACTGGTGAGCACCTGCGCCAGTGCCTCGTTTATATCGATACCTTATCTTCAGAAAGCCTTAAGAAATGAACATCAAAGAGAAAGCGTGCCGAGATGGCTCTATTTTTAAGTATGCGGTCCTTTTGATGGTGATCTTTGCGGGTCTTGCAGGATCACGTATCCAGGCTGCGGAGGTCATGTTGCCGCTTGTATACGAAGGTGACATCGATTTTTCCGAATGGCTGATGAGTGAGAAGCTCGACGGAGTGAGGGGCTATTGGGACGGCTGTCAACTGTTATCCAAGAGCGGAAGGCCCTTCGAACCGCCTTTGGCGTTTACGCATAATTTTCCGGATTTTCCAGTGGAAGGAGAAATCTGGGGGGGACGCAACACCTTTGAAAAGGCCATCGGTATCGTCAAGCAACAAGGGCCGCACGACGGGTGGTTGGAATTGCAGTTCGCCATATTCGATGTTCCCAAGGCTCCTGGCGGATTTGAAGCGCGATTGAGCCAAGCAGCCGGATGGTTTGACAAACACCCGTCTGAGTATGCATTTATCATCCAACACCGGCCGGTGGTGAGTCAGAAGTATTTGGACAGCGAGCTTCAAAGAATCGAAAAGTTCGGCGGCGAAGGCATCATCCTCAGGAGACGCGGGTCGCCCTATACCCCTGGACGTAGCCGGGACATCCTGAAGGTAAAAAGTTATGCGGATACGGAAGCAGTGGTGATCGCGCATCTTCCAGGGAAGGGTAGGAACACGGGCCGATTGGGTGCTTTGCTGGTGGCTTTGCCGGATCGCAATATCAGATTCAAGATTGGTACCGGCTTTTCTGACGCCGAAAGAGAAAATCCGCCTCCTGTCGGGTCACTCGTTACCTTCAAATATTACGGTTTTTATGCGTCGGGCATACCACGATTTCCGTCCTTTTTAAGAGTCAGGGAGAATTATTAGCGTAGTGTCCATCCATTTACAAGAATAAGGGTGGGAGGCCTAAGCACGGTTTGCTGGGGGCAATCACCCTTTCTCTTTACCCCTCTGGGTAAATAGTGTACTGGCTTTGTGCTGTGCGATAATTTGGATAGGGCTTTCACCACCCGCCGGCAGCCACCAAAGGGCGCCTTCCGGGCAATGCAGTCATTGCCGCGGACGCCATGCCCAAAGTCGATGCGGGTTGACCCGGCCCTTGTGAAAAGATGAATTTATGTCTTCAGGTAAGAAAACAATCAATCGATCTGTTTATATCCGTTATGCCCTGCTGGGGGGGGCCGAACTGGTTGTTTTCGTTCTGGTCTTAACCCTTGTCCGGCGGTGGGTAACATTTTCCGACGGACTCTTCTGGGGCCTGGTCCTGTTCTGGATCGCCAAGGACATAATCCTGTTCCCCTTCATCTGGCGCGCTTATGATGGAGGTGAGAAAACGAAGGCGCCGGGCATGATTGGCGCCCAGGGCATTGCCAAGCAACGACTTCAACCCAGCGGATACGTGCAAGTGCGTGGTGAACTCTGGCGGGCGGTAAAAGTTGGGGATGGACCCCCCATCGAGAATGGCAGCCCAGTGCGGATCCATCAAATGAAGGGGCTGACCCTGTACGTGACTCCCGATGGGGTTGAGAAAGAATTGACCGCGGACAGCGCGACAATACATAACGCGGTGGGTTGTTCCAGTTCGCCAAACCAGGAAACCCGCCCGTGATCATTTTTCAGAGCCATTTTGCCAGGACCAAGCCGAATCCATAAAGCAGGATGGCCAGTGTAATAACCCCGGTGTAACCCATCGAAATGGCGATCAACGGTGCCGCAACCGCACTAATTACCGTGCTGCAGCCATTGATGCCCCAAGCCCAGGGAATCCCTTCCATCCAATGGCGATTCAATAGGGCCAGACCTAACGGGAACGGCATGCCCATGGCCACGCCCAGTGGCATGATCAGACCGACGGCTGCAGCGGCGGCGATCCCGAGCGGCATGCTGCCAAGCCGGGCCATCAACCAGGGCATGGCCGCCAGTTCCAGCATACCGATCAAACAGACGGCCATCAGGCTTTTTCGCAGGAGGCGCCGGACCGCCATACCCTTGGCCACGGCCTGGTAGGCGCAGATGCTGCCGATCCCGGCTCCCATGAGAAAGCCGGTCAGGGTGAGGGTGGCGGCCACCAGGGGGTGATGCAGGACGAGTGTCAGGCGTTGCATGTAGGCGATTTCCAGAAGGAGGAATCCGCCGCCAACGACACTGAAGTAGAGCAGTATCGCCAAGTCTTGCCGCCGGCCGATACGGCTTTCCCTTTTACCGAGCCTGTTTTTGAGAACCGGCAGGCCGATGAAAAACAGGCTGAACACCACGGCCTGGGCCAACGCCGCCAGGAGAACGGGGTACCCCCAATCGAGAAGGGCAATGCCACCGGCTGTGCGCAGTGCGGCGATTTCAGGCAGGGCGCGCCATTTGAAGAAATGTCCAAAAAAAGGGCGGTCGTCCGTGGCCGGGCGCAGATCGAATTTATAACGCTGGCAGAACGCCTCCCGGCCCTCGCCGACGAGCGCCCGGGCCGCATTCGCGAAGAACGGTTGCGCAAGGACATTGTGCCGATTGACTTCCTCCGGGCGGAGGCTGGGAAGAAAGACCAGGTCGAACCCCCAGCGGCGGCAGAAGTTGCGGACGGCGTTTTGCTCGACGTTTGCAAGGGAAGACTTAGCGATCAACATGACGGCAGTGCGCCAGTCCCGGATCATGGCCAGATGATCGGATGGATGGACGATGCCCTGGTCTTCGAGCATGATCACGGCCATGCGAAACGCTTTCAGGCTGCCGCGCGGCGGCAGGCGGGCCCAGAGGGGAACAACCAGGAGACCGCCGGGTTCCAGATACTGCCACAATTGCGCCAGACCTTCGATGGTCAGCAGCGTGTTCTCACCGAAGGCCGAAGCGCCGCTGCCGCCATTACTCCCCGGCGGAAGCTGAATCAAACCGTAGGGTTTTCGGGGAGGCTGCAGGAACGCACGGACCGTGGTGGTGTGGTAATGGAGGCGTCCGCTGGGCATTTGCCCCCTCCAGAAATCGGCCAGTTCATTGTGCAGCAAAGACGCATAATCGGGATGGGGGTCGACGGCATCGATTTGATGGCCGCCGTAGGCGTTGGCTCTCAGGATGTCCTGACCGCCGCCGGCGTTGACAACCAAAATCCGTTTTGCATTGGGGCGCAGGTGCAACCCGATGCTTAGGGTCGTTTGGCGAAGATAAACGATTGCTTCCGAATGGCCGCGATAGCGATCGACTGCGCTCATGGCCTGCCCGTCAATAAAGATCGCGGCCTGATCGGGGATGGCGGCCTCGCTGTTCAGGCTGAGTCCCGGGGCGTAGCGAAAGGGGATGGTGGCATTTCGAACCACGCTTAGCCACCCCATGGGATGATGCCGCTGATAAAGCATGTGGGTGCCCGGAATACGCAGGGCTTGGGCCAGTGGTTTATAGGCATTGATGGCGGGGATATGCCAGTGCACCGTCCCTAATCCCAAGAGGGTAATCCAGCCGGCGGTCGCTATGGCAACTAGCGCGCGTTGCTTCAACTGCCAGCGAAGGGCCGTTGCGGCGGCGGCCAGGGCGCCGATGCTGGACACGATGACCAGCGCCGTCGACGGTGTTATGCGGAAAAGGAGGCCGGCGGTCCCACATGCCCCGACGGAGGCGCCGCACAGGTCAGCAGCGTACAGCTGCGGTATCCGCGGACCGCCGAAACGAAGGGCCGTGCCAATACTGGTGGCGGCGAAGAAAAAGGGCAGAAAGAGCAACCCGTAGATACCGGCCAGGTATGCCCATTGACGTGGATTCCAGAAAACCTCGAGAGCATTGAAAGGTAGGTGCTGTGCGGCGAGAAAACAGATCACACAGGCGATACTGAATCCGGCCGCCCCGACTGGAAACAGCCAACGCAGGCGGCTTGCCCTCATCGCAGGCAGCAGGGCGATAAATGTTCCGCTGGCCCCGTATCCCAGCAGGGCGATACTGATCATCATAAAGGCGAAATGGTGCCAGTGAACGATGGCAAAAAGACGCATGAGGAGGAGCTCATAAGCGAGAACGGCGGCCGACAGCATGCCCACGGCACTCATAGGAGGCAATGGTGAGGCGTTATCGGGGGCAGCCGACATAACATGAGTCCCGGTTCAATGGACGCCGGTCAGGGGAACGAAGCGTACCGGCAGGATCTGACGGGTTTTCAGGTCGCCATTCTGGGCCTTGGTAATGAGCAGCAACTGCTGGACACTGAAGCGCTGTCCGACCGGGATGACCATGCGGCCACCGGCCTTGAGTTGACGCACCAGCGGCGGTGGAACGTGATCGGCCGCCGCGGTGACGACGATGCCGTCGAAGGGCGCGGCATCGTACCAGCCGAAATAGCCGTCGCCCTCTCGCGTTTCGATTTTCGTATACCCGAGGCGTCCGAAACGCTCTTTGGCCCGGCGGGCGAGTTCGGGAATGATTTCGATAGAGTAAACGCGTGCGACGAGTTCGGCCAGAACGGCTGCCTGGTAGCCGGAGCCGGTGCCCACCTCAAGAACCCTGTCGGTGGCGGCGGGTTCCAATAGATCCGTCATGAGAGCCACGATATAGGGCTGGGAAATGGTCTGCCCGAATCCGATGGGCAAGGGCCGGTTTTCATAAGCTGCCGGACGCACATCCTCAGGCACAAAGGCATGCCGGGGTATCTGTTCCAGAACCGCAAGCACGTCAGGTCGGAGCAATCCTTTGCCGATATAGTTGCGGGTCGCGATCACATCGGCGCGGATTGCCGCCACCATTTCTTGGCGCCGAGCAGTCCAGTCCTGGGCCCGGAGAGGGCAGACATGGGCGGTAGCCAAAACAGCCCAAAAGGCTGAAAGACCGATTGCCAATCCCTGTAAAGCCCGGAAGCTTTTTTCCGGATGTGGGCCGGCGTTTGCCATAACGAGCCACACGTTGATTATTCCCCTTTGTTATCCCCCATATTCTTTTGCGCAAATTTCCGGGCCAGATCGTTGTCGATGACATAAATGCAGACTTCCTGGGCGCCTTTTTCGGAGTAGCGGTATTTCCCCCCGAGATTGTTGATCAGGAAGGTGACGTCGTCCCGTATTTTACGGTCGAACGTTTTGAAAGAGGGGCCGTGGTAGTCCTTGATGGCCTGCCGGAAGTTTTCGTTGTCCAGGAAGGGGTCCAGGGCTTTTTCCTTCAGATTGTGTTCATACTGCTCGAGAATGGCCTGGAATAGATGGGTTTCGGTGACGGCCTGCCCTTCGATCATGATTTCCTGGGTCAGGGTGCGGGTGGTATAGGCCTTTTGGGTGTCCGCACGGAAGGCCACGCGTTCGTTTTTACTGACACGATCGCCCAGCAGGCGTTTTTCCAGGTCGGCCAAAAAATCATCGGAAATTTCGAGCCGGTCGCCGGTGTAGGTCGACACGGCCACGGCTCCAGGTTCAAAATTGATTGCGAAGAGGTAGTTCAGAATGTCCCGGCTGATCTGTTCCCGGTTGTAATAAAAAAGAGACTCCTTGACCTCCTGGAGCACGGTGTAATCGTACATCCGGACCAGGGAATCCAAAAAACCGCCGGGGATGAGGTCGAGAAGATCCTTGCGGACCTTGGTGAAATATTTGCACAGATCGGCCATGGTGATCAGTTTGTCTTCCCGGGCAAAAGCCGAGTAGAATTCACTGAAGATCTTGATGGAATCCCGACCTGAGAATCCGCGCACGCCTTCCCGTTCCGATTCGCCGATGACCTTGCGCCGTCGTTTGGCCGTAAAACGTTTACGGTCTTTTTCGGTGAGCCAGGTGGGGATATAGCCCGTGTAGATTTCCATCTTCAACAGCTGGAGATTTTCGTCACAGAAGCGACGATACTTGTCCGGATTCCCGATCCATTCGATAAGGGCTTCGGATTTAAGATTCAGGCGCGAGGAGATAATGATACGGGCAAAATTATGCAATACCCGCGGCAGAAAACTGCCGTCGATCTGTTGACCGAAGATGTTGCGGTAGATGGCAATCTCGGTGTTCAAGTCGAGAATGTAGGGGATATTGATATACTCGATGCGGTCGGAAAAGGATTGGAAATCCTGGATGTTTTTTTTGTCCTCCGGGTTCATCAGGGCCAGCAGCAGGGAGTTGACATTCTCCTCGATATCTTCGACCTTGTGTACCCCCTCGCTGATGATATTGTGCAATTCGATCAACCGTTCGATATTGTGGGATTTAATGTCCATCAGGGCGTAAATGCCATTGTTGGTCGTGGCGTAGCGCGAAAAGAGGTATTTGATCTGGCTGCTTTCCCTCAGGGCTGAATTGATCTGATTTTGCAGGTTGGCGTTGGTGCGCACGAGTTCTTTGCTGGTGCGATCCCCCGGGTTGAATACGCTGATGCCCTGGCCGATACGGCGTTTGAAACGATAGGGCTGGGCATACAGCATGCTCAAGACTCTCAGCGGGCTTTTGAGCCGGTTCAGCAGGGCCTGGTAAATCGAGGCGCAGATGGTGCAGGGAACATCCCGAAAGACCCAGTCGTAGGCCTTGTCGGTGAAAAGGGTCCATTTGAAGCGGTCGTTGGAAAACAGATCTTCGAAAAATAAGCGCCGATAATGTTTGGGAATCATCAGGATCGGGTGATCGTGGCTGGGGCAGGGGATTTCGACCACATCCGATTCCACAGGGGGTAGGGCGTCGTTTTCGAAAAACGGCGCCCCGGCATGGTTGCCGGGGTGACCGTAGCCGCCCTCGCTGGTGGGCGGTTCGTTTTCGCGGGAAGTGCGCTCCATGAGCGAAAACATCTTCTCAAAGAAGGGAAGCGCTTCCGACCCTGGTTCGATACCCAGCTGCTGGCGGTCGATACGCCAGACCGCCTCGTACCGCATGCCTTCCGGTGTGTTGCCGTAGGCTTCGAACTTCATCAGCAGATTGTTCAGAAACGTGCTCTTGCCGCACCCCGGGGGGCCGTCGAAAATGTAGATTTTGTTTTGCTGGGCGCCGCGTTTCATGGCTTCGGCCAGCTTGATCAGGCGGTTGGCAAACAGCCGGTCGGCAAAGAAGGGATTGTCCGATCCCTCCACGAACAAGCGGCTGCAGTCGTAATAGATAAAGTGGATGGACTCGGGGTCTTCCGGGTATTCGTCGTGACCTGCGGAGACATAGGCTTTGATCATGTCGTGAAAGACCTGGAAGACATTGCGCATCAACCCTTCGGGATTTTGGACCACGCGTCCGAGAAATTCTTCGAACGGTATGGGGGGCGGTTGCCCGCGTTCCTTGATGGAACGGTCCAGGCTTTGCATGGCTTGGCGAACGTTTTCCATGAACACCTCTAATCCGATAAAACCTCGCGGGATAGCTTACGGTCTCGCATCGTATAACGGATGCGCTGCCACTGCTCGGGGGGCGGTGGGGGCTCTTCGCTTGGCCGGCCGAGGGGTACGGCGGATGGCGCAGGTTCCGGCTTGGGAACCGTTGGCACCTGTTCATTGGTTTCCAGAATGACCGGCCGTCCCCAAAGGTATTCGATGCCCAGCATCGTGTTGGCGATAAATTCGGTGACAAGCGGCTTGCCCTCGAACCGGTGCCTCAGCACCAGTGGGCCTTCATCGGTGCGCTTGCGGTCGATCTCGATATGGGGGGGATGGTACAGGGAATCGATCAGCATTTGCCGGTATCGGTTCGCATCGCGGCTCTGGATAAAATATTCCCATGTCATGCGCGATCGATTCAGGCGCTTCCCCGCCACGAACAACCGATGGCGGTCCACGAAATCCTGGTCCACGAATTCATTGATGAACATGAAGTCACAATAATTGCGTCGGATGTCAAAGATATGCGCATATCCTTTCCCTGTGGCGGTATCATAGCGCTCGCGCTGGCGGGCATCCTTCAGTTGTTGAAACCGAAAACTATAGCGGCCTTTGTCGGCCATTTCCTCCACGTACTGAAACAGGCGCATCCCCAGGGCATAAGGATTCAGTCCAACGCGCGGCAGGGAGGTAACCCCGGCATTGACACGCGCATATTCCACTTCGTGGCCCTGGATGCGATCGTCCTGCAGGAAGAGCTTTTCATGCCAGTAGCTGGCCCAGCCCTCGTGCAGGATTTTTGTGCGAATCTGGGGCTGAAAGAAAATGGCCGTCTGGCGCACCACCTGGATGACGGTTTTCATCCACAGGTTTTCATCTTTGTTCAAGAACTCGGAATGGGCGGCAATGAACTCGATCAAATCCTGATGGTCGCCCGTGTGGGTTTCGCGATACTTCTGGTACAGGGCCTGGAATTCCGGGTGGTTCAATTCGATTTCGGCAAAAAAGGCATCGTCGCAACGGGATGGGGTTTCCCGGCGGCAGCGGTTGTAGCGGTCGATTTCAGCAACGTAGCGGCTGATGTTGAAATCGTCCTGGGCCTGGAGAAAAACATCAAAATAGTAATCAATTTTAGAGGGGAAGCCTTGCCCGGACGGTTGGTCCAGGCGCGAGAGGGCCTTATGGAATCCCACCAGGTTGTCGATGCCGCGGGTAAACTCGATAATGTAGTCGACCCAGCGGCCCTTTTCCGATCGCAGCCGGGCAATGACCCGTTTGTCCGAAAGGGCCCGGCCGTTGAAATCGTAATCCCAGGTGTGCCGAAAGAAAACGTTGTTCTGGAACATATCGATGTGGCCCAGCACATGGTAGAAAATCATCACATTGAGCCAATCCGGATTGTTGTCGTTATAATAGGAAATGGCCGGGCGGGTGTTGATGACGGTTTCGTAGGGATTGCCCGGGTAGAGCTCGTATTTGCCCTTCTCTTTTAAAACCTCCACGTCGTGCACCCAGTAGTCATAGAGCGTCGGGATCATCATCTTGGGGGAAAGCTCCAGCAGGTCGCGATTGGTGACGATATATTCCAGGGTTTCATCTCCAAACTGGAGTCCGGCTGACCGGGCGCGGATTTTGCAGCCCTCCATGATGCTTTTGGTATGTTGGTCGATCAGTTCCATGCGTTTTATCCTGAATCGCTTGACCGGCTGGCAGGAGCCTTTTCAGAGATCAGGTGCCGGATACCTTCGATCAGACGGGATTCGGGGGCGTCTTCGGACAGGGTGTCCATCCTGAGCAGATCGGCATGCGTTTCGAGCAGGCGGGAGTGGTTCAGATAGCGGCTGACCTCCGTGTCGCCGGCGGATGCCGGTCGTTCCACCACGGTAAAGCCTACCCGGCTGGCATAGGTGAGCATGGTTTCCAACGCCGGTATGCTCCGGGTACCCTGGGTGTCCCAGTCATCGCCGTCCGTCCCGTGAAAGACATAGATGTTGTAGTCCGGGGCCAGGTTTTCTTTTTCCACGATGGTATTCACCAGTTCCAGGGCGGAGGCCACCTGGGTGCCGCCGGCCACAGTGGAATTGTAGTAGGTATAAAAATCTTCCACCTCGCGCGCTTCGGTGTCGTGCAGGATGAAGCGGGATTCCACCTGGCGGGCATACTGGTAGAGCAGCCAGCTGTAGATCAGCACATGCTGGGTGACCACGACCTCCGTGGCCTTGCCCGCCATGGAGCCGGAATAGTCCCGCAAAAAAAACACCATGGCCTGGGATTCCAAATCTTTTTCCGGGGAAAGAATCCGGTAAATCCGATCCCGAGGTGAAATCAGGAAAGCGGATGGGTCGATCCGGGTTGTATCGGGGATATTGCCCAGATGGATGTTGGTCTCTACAATCTTGCGCAGGGTGGCTTTTTTGTCGAGCAGCTGCCCCCGGCCGCTGTGCCGGTCGGTTAATTGGTACGTATACCGCGTGAGGGAGCGCTTTTTGCCTTTTCGTTTAAGGTTGGGCAGGGCGAACTGTTCGGTCAGCACCCGGCCCAGATCGTAGGCGCTGGATTCGACATCGTGACCACCGCCTTCCCCTTGGCCCGGACCGGTTCCGGCGCCGCTGCCGGCCGGCCGGACCGGCTGTTCGCCGATGATGTCGCCGGGTTCCCCTTCGCCGGCCCCCCCTGAGGACGGCGAGGCTTCCGGTGGATGGTCCGATGTGTCGTGAATCAATTTTTCTTCAACCGTCGTGGGAACGACCACCACCTTGTCTTTGCCGACCAGTCCCGGTTTTATCATGCGGCCCACGCGGATTTTACGGGGAAAACCGTCCGCTTCGCGCTGGCGGTCACGTTCCAAAAGTTCGTCCAGGGACTGGAGACGGGTGATGTAAGGCCCTGGCGACGGCCGCATATCCTGCAAAGCGGCAAAGTCATCACGACTGTAAAAGTGCTCCGGATACAGATTCGCGGAAGACTTGGGCTCCCCGGCCGGGGGAACGGTATGAGACCGCTTGTCATTTTTTTCCCGGTATGCCGACGGTGAAAAAGAGTTTGAAGCGTCATCCGGGGGCTTTGTGCCGCGGTTATGGTCACCTTTGGTCGCCATGGTGGTTTATTTCCCGTTGGCTGATTGTCCGGGGCAATGTCTTTAGCGGTCGGCCGCTGTCAATTCTCGTCTTCTTGGGAACAGAAGTATTCGATGGTTTTCTGGGCGCAGGTCTGGCAGTAACCGAGCTTGTTCAACATGGTATCGATCATGCGGTCGTAAAGCTTCTGGTTTTCCTCATTGGTCCGATTGGCCAGCGCGCCCACCAGGCTGCCGGCTCCGGCAATATCGGATTTCAGGCGTACATCGGTGACCGCCTTGACCAATTCCAGGTTATCCATAAAATCGTAGTCCGGTTGAACCGATATTTTCTGGCCGTAGATTTTGCGAATGGAGGTGCGGAATGATTCCCGCTGTTCTTCCGTTTTAAGCCCCAGGCGTTCCTCCACGCTATTGATGTAACGCTCATCGATTTTCATGGCTTTCAAGTCGCCGGTCTGGGGATCCTTGTATTTCCACATTTTATCCGGACCGAGGTTTTCGGCATCGATGCCGATGATCATGTTGACGTAGTTCATGACATCTTTGCGGATGGCATGGGGTTCATCCATGTAGGCATTGAACATTTCCGTCATGATTCGCTCTCTGTATAAGCCCCGGGCAATTTTGAGGTCTTCGAGGTATTTCCCCCGGTCGTTGGCCTCGGGAACATAGTCCAGGATGATGCGGTCCAGTGCTTTGAAGATGTCGTAGGCGAACATGCAGCGTCCCTCGTTGGTTTCCGAGCTTTCGATGAGCAGCTGAATGGCACGTCCCAGGTTTCGCTGCCCCAGGCCTTTCTGCCCGAAACGCCGGGTGATGTCGGGCTCCTGATTCAGGGTGTCGATCACTTCCGAGAGGGTTTTGATGCTTTTTTCACCGGCGATTTCCCCGGCCGCCAATTTCAGGGTTTCCACCGGCGTGAGTTTTTCGGATTTGGGCAGCCGGGACAAAACAGCGGCGACCGATGCGGCGTAGTTCAAGTTGGGGTCCTGGTGGAGTTCTTCCCGGTTCAGCGTGGTGCGGGCACCGCTGCCGATGGCATAGCGGGTGAGGTCATCCTGGAGTTTGTAATTGGTATTGTGGGACACATAGGTAATGCGGCAGCGGTCGACAATGGGCGCCTCCTCCTTTTCCGCCAGGAAACGGTTGAATTCGGAATTGTTGCTGGTGGCGATGATCAGGGAGTCGATGGGCCATTTGAAGCCGTCGATTTCGATGTTGCGGTTCTGAATGACGCCCAGATAGACCTGGATCAGATCCTTTTTGTTCTTGAACAATTCGTCACAAAAGTGAATGCCGCCGCCCGCCACCCGCGCCAGGGCCCCCCGTCGCAGGTCAAAGCGAAAGGGGTTGCCGGTATCGCTGATGTGCAGCAGCCGCTGGATCGATTCCTCGCCCAGCAGGTCCACGGCCGAGGACGTAATTTTATCCTTGGCCGGATATTTCCCGGTCAGGGTTCCTAAACTTTCCATCATGGGAATGGGGAAAATTTCGATGTGATCCAACATCTGTTCCAGATTGCCGTCCGTGGCCCTGCGGATATCATTCCAGATATACTCGCTGCAGGCGCCGAGCGGGCGGTAGTTTTTGTAAATCTCATCGATCAAAGCCGGGGAGAATCCCATCTGGTCGCTGAGGTAACGTTGGCTGGCCTCCGGGGTTTCCGCCAAGTTCATGGCGAGCACCATGGGATCTTCATAAGTCTGAGACTCGGTGCTCCGTATTTTACCATAGGTCCCGATGCGGTCGAGGTTGCGAAAATGGAACGTATAGCGGCGGTTTTCCGGTTGGCTCAGGAAGCGGCGGTACTGTTCACAAAGGAATTCCACGAAATAGGTTTTGCCGTTGCCCGGTTCCCCCACAAGGACATAGGCCATCTCCTTGGAAGAGCCGCCTTCAGCGGCATCTTTGACGTAAGAGACGAAACTGTTGATTTCGTCATACATGCCGATGACGGGTTTGGCACCGACACGGAATATGCCGAAGTCATAGGTGGTTTTGCCGTTGACCACGACTTTGTGGATGTTGTTGCTCAGGATCATGCGGGCCACGGCCTGGAAGGCATTTTCAAACCGGCGGTGACCGGACTTGAATTCTTCAAGGTGGTGATGCAGTGTTTCATGGGATGGTGTCGCCATACGGCCCTCCTGAAACCCCATACGGCCATCCGGGGTGCGTGAAAGGTTCAAAGCCGTTTAAAGCTTGGTCGTTCGGAGGCGTCGGGGCTTACAGAGGGGGGGGGTGGATGCCGTATCTTACCTGTCGATGGGCAGAGGTGTCGGCGCGTCAGATGTCTGAGCAAGATGATCGACCCGCTCAAATTGAATATAAGCGTTTGGCGGGGTAAGGCAATGGCGCTGAGAGGCAATGCATTGGCGGGGTGCCTTGCTCGGTCCTGCTTTATAGCGGTTACCGCACCGGTTTGCACCCGGCAGGCTTCCCGGGGGGGCTGTCTCACGGTTCCGTGTTGCCCCGGTGCTTATAGTGCGCTACCCTGTGATGGCCTGCCCGGGATGTCCAGGCACGGCGGAACCGCATCCATATCCGGAAATGGTAATGAGGAGCGTTGTCGTGAATCAGATGGATCTTTTTGATAGCGAACCCGTAGCGGAAGAAATGAAGGAACCCGATACCGTCACCATCCGTTCCGGTCATGTGGAGACAGTTCATTACGGATCTACCGCGGCCTCTTTTGCCTTGACCCGGGACGTTCTTGCGGATCTCCTGTCGCCGCCCGCCGAAGAGGAGGTCTCTTCCTGAGCGCCTTCCCGTTCGTTCTTTTAGGTTTTAATCATGTCACATTGCTGCAGTGCCCGCCTCAATTGCTCTATGCGGCTATCCAGGTTCCCGGTAATACCGACCGACATGCGCAGCAACCCGGGAGACAACCCCATGGCACACTGCTCATCCGGGCTGATTTCCGACGCGGTTGATGTGCCGGAACAGGACATGAGGGTGTCGAAATAGCCCAGAGAAACGGCCATGAAACCGAATTTCTCGGTATTCTGGAGCTGATCCATCAGGGCCTCGGCCCTTTTTTGCGTACCGCAGTCAATGGTCAGCATACCGCCAAAGCCATAGCCCGGGTTGATGATGGCGTTCAGTTTTGCGTGCTGGGGAAAGGACGGCAGGCCGGGATAAGCCACGGCAACGCCCCAGTCCTGCAGTTGCTCCGCCATTATCATGGCCCGCCGGCCGTGTTCGCGCATACGTGCGGCGAGATGGGGGATCCGTTGAATGATATCGAAGGCCGCCCGCGGATCGAGGGTTGGACCCAACAGCATGGCGCGACCGGTATGCAGGTCCATGAGTTGATGGACAAAATCGCGTCGGGCGCATATGGCGCCGGCCAGCAGATCACTGGCGCCGTTGATAAATTTGGTCATGGAATAGACCACGATGTCGGCACCCAGAACCGCCGGCGAGATCAGCATGGGGGTGAAGGTGTTGTCCACCACCAGGGTAATGCCCCGGGCATGCGCTTTCCGGGACAAGATTGGGATGTCCGCTATGGGCAGGGTGGGGTTGCCCACACTTTCAGTATACCACACACGGGTTGTCTTTTGGGACGCTGCGTCAAAGGCCTCCGGCTGGGTCGGGTCTATGAAAGAAACCGTAATGCCCCATTGGGGGAGCAGGTCGGCCAGCAAGGCATGGGTGCCGCCGTAAACCGTGCGACTGGCGACAATGTGGTCTCCCTGGCGGCAGAGTTGCAGCAGGGTGCAGGCAATGGCCGCCATACCGCTGGCCGTGCAGACGGCATATTCGGTGTCCTCCATGGCGCTGAGATAACGGGCCAGAACGTCCACGGTCGGATTGAAATGACGGCTGTAAAGATAGCAGCCGCCTTTTTCAGGGCTGCGGATGCCCTGGAAGATTTCCGGCATGGTTTCGGGGGCCATGACGGTAAAAGTGGACGAGCGTGAAATGGACGGGCAAACACCGCCATGTTCGCCGAATTCCCTTTGAACCTGGGTGATAGCCTCTTCAGGGTCGAAGCGTTTCATCCGTCGCCTCCTTTTCAGGGCGTGCCGTCAAGCACCAGGCGCATGGTCTCGGCCAGATCACTCATGACGATCGGCTTGAGGATAAACGCCTGAATTCCGATGCGTTTGGCGGCTTCCTCCGTAATCGTTTCACTGAAACCGGTACATAATATAATGGGGACGTCGGGGTTGATTTTCAATATCTCGGTGGCCAGTTCCTTGCCGGTCATCTGCGGCATGGTCATGTCGGTAATGACCAGGTCGAAGGCGGCGGCATCCTTCTGGAAGTGCTGCAGGGCTTCGACACTGCTCGTACAGGCCGTAACCTGATAGCCCAGGCGCTCCAGGATTTGGCGGCTCATATCCACCAGCATGGCCTCGTCGTCCACAAACAGGACGCGTTCATTGCCGGATGGCAGGGGCGGCGTGTCCTGGGCGGCATCTTTTTCGTGGGGGAGAATTTGGGGGAGGTAGATGCGAAAGGTGGTTCCCTGGCCGGGCCGGCTTTCAACATCGATGGTTCCCTGGTGACTCTTAACGATGCCATGGGCGACCGAAAGGCCCATACCGGTGCCCTCGGTGTGCTCTTTGGTGGTAAAAAAGGGGTCGAATATGCGGTCCATGATGTTGGGGGGGATGCCGTGGCCCGTGTCCCGGACCACCAACCGGAGATAGGCTTCGGCATCCATTCCCGGGAGCCTTTTTCCCTGGATTTCCGCCGGGGATGCTTCTTCCAGGGTGATGGTCAGACGTCCGCCATGGTCACGCATGGCATGCCCGGCGTTGGTGCACAGGTTCATCAACACCTGGTGCATCTGGGTGGGATCCCCCAGGGTGAAGGCCTCGGTGCGGATGTCCGTGCGGATGTCGATGGTGGCGGGCAGAGAGGCCCTCAGCAACTCGCAGGCCTCTTTGATGATACGGCCCAGTTGGACCGGGCGCATCTCGTGCTCGCTCTGGCGGCTGAACGCCAGGATTTGCTGCACCAGGTGTTTGGCGCGCAGGCCGGCCTGAAGCACCTGCTCCATATTGTGGCTGAGAAAAGAGTCCGGGGGCGCATCTTCCATGGCCATCTCGGTGAAACCGATGACCGCGGAAAGAATATTATTGAAATCGTGGGCGATGCCCCCGGCCAGGCTGCCGACGGCCTCCATTTTCTGGGCCTGGCGCAGTTGCCGGCCCAAAGCTTTTCTTTCCTTTTCGGCTTCGATGCGCTCGGTCAGATCATAAACCGATATGTAAATACGTTCCCAGCTGTCTTCATATCCGGGCGGAATGGACGATTTGATCAACAGATGGCGTTCGTTGCCCTTGAGGGTGCGATTGACGCATTCGATTTCAAACCGGCCCTCTTCGGCCATGGATACGAGCTCCTGCCTGAGGACGTGCTGAGCGGTTTGCGGCAGGATGTGACGTATATTGGCCAGCAGTTCCTTTTTACTGTCGGCTTCGTAAAGCGCCAGGGTCGAGCGGTTGACATCGATGATGCGAATCATCCGGACACAGCGCGAGATTTCTTTGGGGTGGTCGGTGAAATAGCGGTCGAAATGATGGACACCGTTGTTTTTGAGGCTGTCGAAATGGCGCTTCAAACGGCTGAAATCCTCTTCCCAGAGAGAGATGGGGGAGTCTTCAAACAGGGCCCGATAACGGAGTTCGCTGCGTTTGAGCTCTTCAAGGCGCTGACGCAGTTGGGGGTAGTAGCTTTTACGGACCGTGCGTTCCCCCAAACCGATGATTCGCTGCCGGGTGATCTGGTAGTTGTATCCGGGTTTAAAGGGCTTGGGCATAGACCGTCTCGATGTCGTTAACCGTTGGTGGCACAGGATTGGTGGCCATGCAGGGATCATCGACAGCCATGCGGGCCAGCCGCGGAATGTCTGCCGTTTTCAAGCCCCGTTCGGCAAGGTTTCCGCTGATGCCGATGCGGGTCTTGAACCGGGCCACGGCCTGCGTGATCGCATCGCAGGCCTCGCTTGAAGTCAACCCCCCGAGCGGGACCTTGAAAATAGCGGCCAGGTCCCGATAACGATCGCCAGCCTTGGGCCAGTTGAAACGCATAACGTGGTCCACCAGCAGGCTGTTGCATTCCCCGTGGGGCCAATCAAAGATACCGCCGATGCTGTGGGCCATGGCGTGCACCGCTCCCAGGCTGGCGTTGGAAAAGGCCAGACCGGCCGCCAGGCTGCCGAACATGACCTCCTGCCGCACAGCAATGTCTCCCGGTCTGGCAATGGCTTCGGGCAGATAGCGGTATAGCCGGCGGATCGCTTCGCGCGCATGCATGTCGGTCAGATCGGAGCCGGCGGTTGAAACCAGCGCCTCGAGGGCGTGCACCATGGCATCCATACCCGTGCAGGCGGTCAGATAGGCATCCAGCGTGGTGGTCGTTTCCGGGTCGATCAGGGCCACATCGGGTACCACTCCTTTGCTGAGGATGGCGATTTTGCGCTTCTCGAAGCGATTGCTGATGATGACAAACTGGGAAACGTCGGAAGCGGTTCCGGCGGTGGTGGGGATACAAATCATTGGCGGGCCGGGGATGTCGACGCGATCCACCCCCTCGAACTCCAACACATGGCGGCCGTTGGCATGGACAATTCCAATGGCTTTCGCACAGTCCATCGGGCTGCCGCCGCCTACCGCGACAATCATATCGCAAGCCTTGCGGGCAAGGTAGTCCGCGCCTGCCATGACTTCTTCGGCCCGGGGATTGGGGCTGACGTCTGTAAAGAGGGCGTATTTCAGGGAAGCTGATGCCAGGCTGCGGATGACGGCCTCAGTCCAACCGGCGGCGGCGACACCCGGATCGGATACCAACAAGACCTTGTTGGCGCCAAGATTGCGGGCGTATCGTCCGGCAAGTGTCAGCGCTCCGGCACCTACGACGATTTCAGGGGCTACAAATTTCCGGATGGCTTCCATGATGAGGTCCCGCTCATGTTGCGTCCCACTTAACCTATGCCGGGAGAGCGCAGTCCGACGGCAAACTGTCATCGGTGATTTATTGTCTATTCAACCTAATTGGCGGTTAAAAAAATGTCAATCGGGGGCAGCTTCGTCAATCAAACCCATTTTTTTGCGGGCGTAACGGTTCAGAGGAGCAAATGGCATGGTAGGGGGATGGCTTTTTTTGCCAAGTATTTATGGTTTATTAACACTATTTTGGCTTATACGGCTTGACTTTGGCCAACTATTTCTTATTTTTTAATATAACTTGGCAATTCAATCGAAAGGACAGCCGATGCCTACACAATCGCACCTTGGAAAACGTGTTAAGTTCACGGTCAGCGACTTTTGGATTGGGGCGGTGGAGGGGACCGTCGTCAAGGAATTCAAGAACGGCAAAGTCGCCGTCAAAGTCGAGCGTCCCAACAAAGTTTTCCATGTCAAACGCCGTGACGTCACCCGTATATGATCTGTGACAACCATCCGCGCAGAGGGGCTCACATTAAAGTCGAGCCCATTCGTTTTTTAGCGGAAATCAAACGTATCAAAAACCTCCTCGCGAATCGCCCCCGGGATATGGCCTTGTTTACTCTGGGGATCAATACGCCCCTTCGGGTCTCCGACCTGCTTCGCTTGACATTCGACCAGCTTCTCGATGTAAATCCGGGTGAATTGCTGACGATTCGCGAAAAGCGCACCGGCCGCAAGCTCAAGATCGGCCTCAACCGCGTTTGCTGCGAGGCCATTGCCGATCTCAGATCGGCACAGCAGTGCTGCTCTCCTCATTCTCCCGCATCCCCCTATTTATTCTCAAGCCGCCGCGGTGACGTGTTGCTGGCTTCTTCGGTTCATCGCCTGGTCAAGTCCTGGTGCAAAGCGGTGGGGCTGGAAGGCAACTACGGCGCCAATTCGCTTCGCAAAACATGGGGGTATCATCAATTTGCCACCTTCGGTACGGATCTTTCCCGGTTGAGCACCTATTTTCACCATGCCACCCGCCGCCAGACTTTAGATTATCTCTGCCTGGTCCCGGAAGATTTCAAGAGTATTTTTGATCACGAACTGTAAGCCGGACGTCAGCCGCCTGCTGAAGGAAAGGGTGAATGGCCCCCAAAAAACCTTTTAGCGCCCGGAAGGTTCATCTTGTTCCCGCCGGTGCGAAAGTGCCGTGGTTTTCCGGAGGGCTTGGCAACGACAGCCTGCAGTTGGCGCGGTGGGGTGAGAACAGGCGGCCAGGCGGCTTCCACGTTTGCCTTGATGATCGCGTCGCGCAAAGATGATGATGAACATCAGGAAAGCAAAGACACCCGCCAAGATGGAAATGAGATGGTCAACCATGTTACCCTCCCTGGAAAAGCTTGCTATCGCCTGCCGATAACCATCTACCGACATCATCATAAGCTTTGATCCCCAAATGGCAGTCAGCCCGAACAATTCATGAAATTTTCGGGTTAGAGGGCCGACGGTGGGACCTTTGGTCCGCTTCTGTCGATCGCTCTTGATCAAACGGTTTGACTGCCTTATGATGGGTTCCCGATACGCGGGGGAGGCGGCGTTCCTCCATTCTTTCCGTCTCTTTTCGTTGCACCCTAAATGCGCGGCCGATTGACGCAAATGAAGGCCGGCCTTCCTGATGACGACAATGACATTCTATCCCGGTGGCAGACGTGACGCCGCTGACCTAACCCTAACCGACAAACGAGGTAGACGTTATGTACAGACGATGGGTATTTTTCAGCTTGGTCATTTGCATCGGTTTAATCCTGACGGCCGGTGGCTGCCAGAAAACGGTTCTCGATACCGGAGCGGCCACGCGCCCGCCCGCGGGTGCCGAAGGCGACACGGTCGCCGGCAGCGACCTGCGCGAGGAGGATCTTGCCGGACAGGCCTCGGTAGATGAAAGCCCCGTGGACGAAATCGTGATGGCTGACGGGACGGTCATGAACCGGGAGCGGTTTATCAATCAGGATATCTTTTTCGAATTTGACAGTTCCGTTCTCAGTGCCGAGGCCCAGGCGATTTTGAAGGCCAAGGCCGAGTGGATGACGCGCAACCCCCATTTGAACATTATCATCGAAGGGCATTGCGACAACCGGGGAACCACCGAGTACAATCTGGCCTTGGGCGAGCGGCGTGCCGAGGGGGTGAAGCGGTTCCTGCTGGATCTGGGGGTCCCCGACCGGCGTGCCCGCACCATCAGTTTCGGTGAAGAAAAGCCGCTGGCTTTGGGAGACGATGAAGCGGCCTGGGCGAAGAACCGCCGGGCCCATTTTGAGTTCGATTAGCCCTTTCTGGACGGAGGTGGGCCGCGAAGGTAATGTGCTGTTGCTGAGCCCATTCCTGTCCCGGTTGAATTTTCGGCACTATTTCGAAGGCGTTTATTGCTGGCGGCCCTGAACGCTTCTGTCGCCTTTCGGTTGCGGCCTCGGCCGTTTCTGGGGGGGCTGCGATGGCTTGGTTTCGTAGGGCTCGGGTTTAGGTCGCCACCCGGGCGGTCTGTGGCCCGGCGGGCGCTGACCCGGCGGGCGATGGCCCGGACGGCGCCGGGGATAATAGTATACGCCGTAGGAACGGTCGTTCTCCCGTTCCTCCAATTCCTTTTCCAGCTGATCGGCTTTGCGCTTGGCTTCTTTGGCGTCGCGTTCGGCCTCTTCCGCCTTGCGCTCCGCCTCTTCTATCCGTCGGCGTGTTTCGGCGGATTCGCGCTCCTGCAGAAGGGCGTCTTCACGCGCGCGGCGCTGATTGTCGATTTCAGGGTCATAAGGAATCTCTTTCTGTAAAATGGAGCTCTCCACGCCTTGGGGCGGCGGGGTGTTGGAATAATGCTGAACGCCGTTGTCATCCGTCCAGTGATACAGATCGGCCGCAACCGGATTCCCATTCAACAGCAACAGCAGAATGATGAATGTTCCGGCTGTCGTTGGCATTCGCACCATCCTGTTTCTCCCTGCAGCAGGTTGTCACCTCAAGGGGTGTGCCAGAAATCCCAGCTGACACTATCGCCCTGCCGGCTCCGTGCAGGGCCCCATCCACCGCCGTCACGCGTGCGGCCTCGATAACTGAAGGTTACCGCCCGGGTGTTTGCGGGAACCGGAAACCGTCGTTGAAAAGTCCAGTTGATGAAAAAGTGTTCGTTATTTTGTCCGGCGGCCCACAGGGGATAGGAACCCAGGATGATGCCGTCGGCATCCAGGGCGTGGGCGCTGATGCGCAGATAGGCCACAATGGGGTAATGGCGCAGTCTGTTTTGCAAGCTGACCGTTCCTGCCAGATCCAATGCGCCGTTCTCGAGGACGTACAGGGTATCAATGGTGAGGTCATTGGTCTGCCATTGGAGTTCGTGGGGCCCTCCTTCGGAAACCATCACGATACTTTCAGGCTTGGCAAGGTGTCCGGTGTAAGATGCCATGCCGCCGCCGGCGCAGGCGGCAAGAACATACAGCAACATAACAACGCCGCCGTACAGCAGGGCGCGCGATGACGCATACGCATTTAGCTTAAGGTGTCGTATCATATCAGGCCTCTTGTCCGTTGCCCCTGAAATGTGTCCAAAGGGGCGGATTCGCATGGGCCTTGGGGGTTGGAAACGATAGCCGTTGGGTGTTGGAAGAACTTAATACCGATTCACGCCGGGTCAACGATCCGTATTGTTGGAGATGGATGCTCCCGTGGAGCCGGCTTGGCAGCATTGCCGGTGAAAGCGTTGGGCGTTGTCAACGGCCTGTTGCCACAGTATCAGCTTGCCGCCGGGACCGGTGTAGCGGTCCTGTTTGAATTGACGGCTGAGGCGTTCGTGTCTGTCGAAGGTCCGGCGGGCGAGCGCTTCGTCGGGGGCCAGGATTTCCCAGACATACTGCCAATAGGCCTGGCGGTCCAAAGCGACATACATGACTTGACGATCCGGATCATAGTAGCGCCCGCGCACGGGAATCCATTGGTTGGTTGCCGGCGTGGCCACACCCTGTTGCAGTTTGACGCGTTTTTGGTAAAGGCGTACGGATTCGTCTGGTTTGCGGTGAACCTGAACCAGCATAACGTTGGGATCGGTCATCTGATCGCCTACCTTGTCGACGCGAGCCTGATTGACGCGGATGGCATTTTCGGCTTGGCGGCATTGCTGTTCAAGTTTTTCCGGAGCTGCCGGACAGTAGATCCATTCCTGAGCATCAACGGGGGATGCCAGGGCCAAGAGAAAGAAGATGATCCAGATTCGAATCCAATCGGGCATGGTACGGGTCTCCGCTAACGGGGCCAACTATGGGCGGTATCATTCGGCAAACCTGATCTTATTGTCTACGGATACCATATTTCGTGTTTAATGGAAACGACCGCACCGGTTCTGTATCTGCCGGCCGCAGACGTTGACAAGGTTCGTCAAGGCTGTAGAATACGCGCAACCCCTCGACAATGGGGAATTGCCGCGGCCGGCCTATTGGTGGCGATTTTAATCCGCAGGAGGCGTTATGGCAACATTCAAGGATAAAGCCCTTCCCATTTTGCTGCCGGATTTCTTTCTTTGAACGGTGTTTGATTGATGGCACCCGACTGGAAACAATTGCTGCGCTGGTTGAAAAGCAGCCGTCCTGAAACGGATAAGGAGAACCCGGGCGACCCCTGTCAAATTCCGGACAATACCCCGGCATCCCGCCTTGGGCAGAATCCGGAAAGCATTCCCAAGCAGACACCCGTCCAACCCGGGCCGTCCGACCGGTCGCCGGGCCACCAAACCGCAGCCTCCGCACCACCATCTTCCCCACCAGGGCCGTCTCGCGGGACCGGGGGCATGCCCGTGAATCGCCATGGCATCCCTGTTTTGAGACCCAACGATGACCCGGGGCATCTCATGCAGGGTAACGACGCCGCTGCTGCCGACGATGGCTTACCCGCTTCCGAAAAGGTACTGTCACCGAAACCGCCCCCTGCGGGCCGTAAACGCAGTGCCCGGGCCGGGGGCGCCAGGCTCCGGAAAAAGCCGCGAACCAATCGGCACGGGTTGCCGCTGCTCTCGGAGCGGGACGACCTGGAGCGTCATTTCGAGGAGCCCGGGGAAACCGATTTACCGGCAGATCGATGGGCCACGAACAAGCCCCCGCAGCCTGACGATTGCACCCAAAGAGACAAAAACGGCATTCCGGTATTGGATCACTGCCGGGATCTGGGGCGCCTCATGGCCGCGTCCGGGGAAGCTGAGGCACCCGCGGAGGAATGGTCCCAGGACCTCAAGGCGTCCCTTGCCCATGATGCCCGCACCCTCATGAAGCGCAAAACCGGCGGGATTTACCCCACCCGCAAACTGACCCTCCAAGAACGGCTGAAACGCTATCCCCGAGTCCAGGGACAGCTGGATCTACACGGCGCAACCGCCATCAAGGCGCAACAGCGCACGGACGCCTACGTCCGCACCGCCCATGCGGACGGCCTTTTTACCCTGCGCATTATCGTGGGCAAAGGCCTGCACTCCGAATCCGGGGCGGTGCTGCCGGATGTGGTGGAAGACCAGCTTATCCAATTGAAGCGGGACGGACTGGTGCTGGCCTACCGCTGGGAAAAGGGCGTCAAGCGCAAGAGCGGGGCGGTCATCGTCTACCTGGAACCAGCCTTTTAAAGCAGACTTGATGCGGTTTTATCTGCACGCACCCGATCTCCCGAAGCACTGCCCCAAAACGCTATCCGTATTGGGAAATCAATTCCCCAATTCATCCGAAATACTTACCTACCCATACGCTAGTATTTTTTAAAAGGCTGGTATTTATTTGAAATAACTTAATAAAATATTTTGAAAGCCATGGCATGCTGATTGCTAAGGCATGGGGAGCTCATATTGAACGTTCATTTCTCACTCAACCGGAGGAAGATCAGCATGCGAAAATGGATTGGTTTGATGGCGGTGTTTTTATTGGTAATGAGCTCTGGGCCGGTGCAGGCCCTGACCGTTTTACCGGAGGGGGATATCCAAATTGTACAGGAAGGATCCCTCTGGCAGAAATTGTACTATGAGGTCGACGGAACTGACTACACTGCCAGTTCCGGCCGGTTCCATACCTATCTTACCCGTGATGGCAAGACCATCGATACCTATTCTTACTGCATCGATCCGGGACAGGTTTTTTATTGGAATACGCCCTTTGCAGCCGATCTCGCACCCGCCGAAGCAAATTTTGCCCAAGCCGCTTGGCTGGTGTACAATTTCGATCCCTATTTTGGTCGCAACAAGCTTTCCGGTGATCTGGGGGATGTCGTGGCCGCCTTGCAGCTTGCCGTCTGGAGCACTGTGGTCGACGGTTTCGGTATTGGTAACAACGGTGATGACATCAATGGGCTGTTTGTCGCCATGACTGACGAACTCACGAATGCCACCACTGATGGTCTCGAGGGCATGTTCCTTGCGGCCCTCAATATTGAACGACAGGACCAGCTGGTCGCCGCGCCGGTGCCCGAACCCGCCACCATGCTCCTCATGGGGATCGGTCTTCTGGGGCTGGGGGTTGTCGGCCGCCGACGGCTCAAATAACTCCCCGCACGCGACAAAAAAAGCGGAGTGGCCTCGCAAGAGGCACTCCGCTTTTAAAATTTTATGGGCCGGCCATTTTATTGGGAGGCGCGTTCGGACGCCCGCAACTGGCGATGTTTGGCTTCCAGCTTGCGGATGGCCCGCGGCATCTGGCGTACCTGGCTTTCCAATGCGGCGATCTGCTCCTTTAAACCGTCAATTTTTTCCTGAATGCTTTCATCCATGGTTTTTTCCGCCTGGAAAAGGGCCAAGGTAAAACTCAGTCGGTTGATTTTTTCTTCGGTGGCGGCCTTTTCCGCGTATATTTCCTCGGTTTCACAACGGATGTTCAAGATTTGTTTTTGCAGATCGGTAATCACTTTTTTTGTTTTGGCCATGGGACGGCAGAACTCCTTTCACTCACCCGGATGTTTCGCGTCGTGAGCGCCAAACGGCTGCATTTGAAATAAAGGTTAATCTAATAAAATAGATATCTTTTTCGATTTGTCAATTAAAGAGGGGAGGCGGCCTGTCACGGAGACGGCCGTTTGGCGACGTAGAAATCCTCGATAAGGCCCTTTGCTTTGAGACCGGCGCCATATTCCCGGGCAGCCTGTTTGTCGGGAAAATGGCCGATACGCACTTGGTACCAGGTTTTTTCGTTGCCGTACGCCTGGACGATGTGGGCGTCGAGGGATTGCTGGCGAAGGTTTCCCAGATAATGTTCCGCATGCTCGGGCTTGAGATAAGCCGCGACCTGCAAGGTATAGGGCATGGGTTTTACCGGCGGGGTTGTCTCCACCAGCGGGGGCGGGTTGACGGGCGGGGCCTCCGGTGCCGGCGTTGGGGTCAGATAGCTGACAGTGTTGACCAGGGAAACCAGGGCGAGCATACCCAAACCGGCAATCAGGCCCCAGATCAAGGTGCGGCGCAGCCCCGGTGAACGCTGCAGGCTTTCAGCAACCATCGTTCGAAGATCGTGCCCGATCCGGCCCAGCGCGGCTCCCGTCTTTCTCATACCATTGGTGACGACTGCCAGGAGGGGGCGGCCGGCAGTGCCTCCAAGCGTCTCCATGTTTTCGTGTTGGGAATAGCTGCCGGTGGGCGGCACAAAACCGGAAGACATGCGTGCCAGTGTGTCTTCGTCGATGGGGCCGAGTATGGTTCGGGTTCGATGCAACAGGTCGGCATTGCGCCCTGACGGAAGAATCCAGCGAAGGCACGCGGCCAGGCCGCAACGCAATGCTTCCGAAGGAGACTGCTGTTCGGCGGCCTGAAGATAGACGGGGAGAGCCCATTCATCGCAGCGGCCTTCCTGAATAAATACCCCCGAGATGCTTGTGGCCATGGCCGATGATTGGGCCCGCGGCGAGTTCATGGCGCGGCGGTAGGTCTGAAGGGCCGGGAAATCGGTGCGTTGGGCCATAAGATAGAGCCGGGCCAGGATCAGCTGGATGTCGGTCCGGTCGCGATGGGCATCGCCGATGCGGGCGGCAAGATCCTGCTGGCGGGGCTCAAGGCCGCCCTTGTATTCTTGTGTTTGCAGCCAGTTCTCGGCGATTTCGCCATCCGTCGGATAGGTATGGAGGTATCCCTCCATAAACTCACCGGCGGCAGGCTGAATGTCTGTCTGGGCGGCATACATGCGGGCCACCCGGGAGACCAGGGCCGGCATGCCGCGACGACGGTCGCCCGGCGATATCAGGAAGCTGTTATAGAGTGACATCGCTTTCCGGTAGGCTTTTTCCGCTTTCGTCGTGTCACCGTTGCGTTCCCAGATGCCGGCTTCTTGCAGCACCGATGGCATTAGGCGCAAGACGACCTGGGAGGCCAGCCACCCGCTTCCGACAAAGAACAACCCGAAAAACACCAGCAACACCACCAAGGGGGTTCCCACGCCGCCGGTCGTTCCCAGAAACGACAAGAGCAGCAGGCTGAGGGGTACGGACAGGGCTGTTGCCGTCCAGATCCGGAAGGCCATATGTTTCAACGCATGAATTGCCACGATCTTTCTTTCAACGTTTCCTTGTTTTGCTTCTTTTCCCTAAAGGCACTGCCAATCTACGGAAGGTCTTCTTCGATAATTTCACCGGCTCCATGTGCGGGTGGTGGCTGAAACGGTTGCACAGGGCCGGATCCCGCAAGGGGTTCGCCGGAATGGTTTTCGATAACCGTTCCGCTGGCCGTCTGGCTTGCGGTCAAGGCCACGGTGATTGTTTCGCGTGACAGGTCGTCCGGGGGGCGTCCTGTCTGGGGGTCGACGATCTCCAGGCGAATATCTTCAGGCACTTTAAATTCGCGTGCGGGTTCGCCTTCCATGGCTTTCTTCATGAAATTTGCCCAGACGGGGGCGGCGCCGCGTCCGCCGGTAATGCCCACCCCGTTCCGGTCCCGCAAGGGCCGTTCCTTGTCAAAGCCCACCCAGACGGAGGTGGACAGGGTCGGTGTGAACCCCGTGAACCACGCGTCCTTGTAGCTGTTGGTGGTGCCGGTCTTGCCGGCCGCGGGCAAGGAGAACCCCAGCCGGCGAACGGCGGCACCGGAGCCGTGATCCACAACGCCCCGCATCATATCGACGACCTGGTAGCTCCATTCCGGGTTGAGGACCCGCTCGCCGCTGACCAGATGCTCTTCGAGGATGCGGCCCTGGGCATCCTCGATCCTTTCAATCCAGAAAGGTCTGTGGCGGATGCCTTCGGTGGCAAAGGTCGCAAACGCACTGGCCATTTCCAGAGGACTGACTCCAGATGTCCCCAGCGCCAGGGAGTAGACCGGTTGCAGAGAACTTTCGATGCCGCAGCGGTGGGCCGTTTGCACGACGGCCGCCGGCCCGCTGCGTTCAATCAATTGGGCGGCGATGGTGTTGACGGATTGCATCAGCGCTTTTTTTAGAATGATGGGGCCGAGGAAGGTCCGGCTGAAATTGCGGGGCTGCCAGTCAGCGGCGCCGCGGACCGCAATGGTCAGGGGGCGGTCCACCAGGACCGTGGCCGGGGAAAAACCGAGGGTTTCGAGGGCCGTGTAGTAGGTAAACGGCTTGAATCCCGAACCGGCCTGGCGATGGTTCTGGATGGCGCGATTGTAAGCGGTTTCCGCATAACGATACCCGCCCACCAGCGCTTTGACGGCGCCGGACTGGGTTGCCACCGCCACCAGGGCCCCCTGGGGACGCGGGGTTTCCTCATTACCAGGCGCAGGGACGGTTCCGGTTATTTCCGCGAGGTTGTCAAGACCGTCGGTCATGGCCTCTTCGGCCAGAGTTTGCAGGTGGGGATCAATGGTGGTCGCCACCTTGAGGCCGCCGTGATGAACTACATCCGGGCCATACTGATCTTCCAGGTGTCGGATGACCATGTCCAGAAAATAACTGCCGGTGCGTGACTTGCGCGATGAGGATGCCAGGTGGAGGGGTGTCTGAAAAGCGTCCTCGGCCTGGCTGCGGGTGATGTATCCTGTAGCCACCATGCGTGACAGGACGATGCGTTGACGTTTTTGGGCGCGGTCCATATGCCGGTAAGGGTTGTAGCGCGTCGGCGATTTGGGCAGGCCGGCCAGCATGGCGGCTTCGGCTAGATTAAGTTCCGATGCGGTTTTGGCGAAAAAAGACCGGGCTGCCTGTTCGATGCCGTGGGCCCGTGGGCCGAAGGCAATCTGGTTGAGGTAGGCCTCCAGAATATCTTCTTTGTCGTAGCGGGATTCAATCTGGAGGGCCACCAGCATTTCGCGAAATTTGCGCAGGTAGCTGCGTTCGAAGGAAAAGAAGAGATTCTTGGCCAGCTGCTGGGTAATCGTGGATGCTCCCTGAATTCTGCCGGGTTCAAAAAGCGTGATCCACAAGGCTTTCAGTGTGCGCAGTTTATCGACACCGTGGTGGCCCCAGAACCGGTGGTCTTCCGTGGCGACAACCGCGTTGATGAAGTCTTTGGAGATTCGGCTGATGGGAATGGCCTCCCGGCCGCCGATCACCATGAGGCGTTCGCCCGTGGCGGCAAATATTTCCGTGGGCGGTGTTTCGATGATGCGACTCAGCGGATCGGGAACACGGGGGAGATCCTGCACCACAACGAAGAGGAAGGCCATGACGCCCAGGACGGTCAGGCCGCCGGCAATCAGCACCGTATAGAAAAAGGTTCGTAAAAAGCGGATCATGCCGTTATCACCACCAGGTTAAGGCTGCTCATATCATCAAAACGTAATCTGCTTTTCAAAGGTTTCCCCTTCCAAAACCGAGCGTATGCGGGCCACCGCCCAATCACGTCCCTGGAAAAGAATGACCCGGGTGCGGCCGGCTTCCTGGATTTCAAACCCCATTTCGATATATCCTGATAGAACCTCATCGGATATGGCCACGCGCGCCACCCGCCCCGGGGATTTCAAAAGATTTTCCGGCCAGGGAACGCCCTGGCGACGGACGTCTTCCGAAACGGCTTCCAGGGCTCTGAAAAAGCGATCCGCAGGATAGATGCGGTTGGCAAACTGCGGCAGGTTTCCCAGGGTATCGGCACGCGGCGTTTCGCCATGTTCGATGCGGGCCAGCATGTCCCCGGATACGGTCAATTGTTTGAGGACACGGTTGTCTTTGTTCAGGAAGTAAATGTTGAAGCCACCGGCTTCAGGTTCGAAAAAGGCGCGATCCCATTCATTCTCGCTGACAATGCGGACCAGGGCATAAGGGGAGAGCAGTTCGGCCGCCAGTTCCGGGGGGAGTTCGTTGTAAAGCTGGCGGAAATGGTCCGCCGATATGATCAACTCGATGCCCCGGGAGAGGGTTTGGGCGACCTGGGTAAAATTTTGGGCTTCCCGGGCCTCCCGCTGCACGGCCTGTTTGTCGGTGACGATTTTTTCGAGTATCTGGCGGGCGTCTTCGGTGCGATGGCCTTTTTCCCAGATGGCGCCGGATTCGGGGCGAAACTGATTGGTGGTGACCAGATAGCGGCCGATAATTTGTTCGGCCCAGTCAAACCGCAACTCCGCGATCACCGCAAGGCTGAGCAGCAGCACCAGGGCGACGGGCCGCAGCGTGAAGACGCGTTTCAACCAATCATTAAACGTTTGCGGGTTGGTCCAACTGTCCATAATGCCATTCAACGATAGAAAATCGACAGGGTGAGGTTCCAGGCATTTTCCGAGCCCTGGGACTCGGACTGGAGAATTTGCTGGATTTCAATGTCGGGATGGTTCTGCATCCAGTCGTTGACCTTGTTGGAGAGGTTGGTGATAATCGACTCGAAACGTTCGGAAGGAATGTGACCACCGTCATAGAAGATTTTTACCTGTATCGGTTTCATGGCTCATGTCCCATAGATTCGTGGTTGCTAATGATGTTTAGCCTGGCGCCATGCAAATATAATTAACACAGCCAGCATCAGAAGAAAATACCCCGGCAGGCAGAGGAAAGAGCGTTCGAAAACGACGGCTTCCAGGTCATTGCCCCCTGCGGCGCCCACGACGGCCGGCTGCCGGCGGAGCAGGGCCAGCAGCAGGGCGTAGAGCAGACCCGCAATCCCGTAGGCCAGGTTGTAGGACAGGCCCTTGAAGCTCAGCACGGTGGCCCGCTGTTCGGAAGCGGTTATCCGGTTGAGATAGCGGCTGGAGAAAAAATGCGTCAACATCATGACCCCGGAAAGCATCGCCACCGGCAAAAGGCCCCAATAGGGCCAGAAGAAAGCAATACCGGTCAGGCCTAGAATCGCCAAAAGAGCCACTCCCAGAAAATTGGATACCGGTTGGAAGCGGGCATCCATCTTTTCGGCGATTTTGGGAATGAAGACACCCATCAGGGCCAGCCCCGAGCCGATCAGGCCGAAACTGGCTTCCGGATATTGGATGGCGCGCAGGTACTGGCTGTTCAGGGTTATCACCACCCGGATGACATGGTCGAAGAGCATGCCGGCCAGAATGACGCACAGGGCCATGGGCGTTTGCATGATCCAGCGGCCGGCCTGAAGTGTCAGACGGAAGGCCTGGGCGAGGGAGGGGGGACGGCCGTCCAGCCGGTTTTCGGTCCTTTGGGTTTCGAATTCGATGTCCTTCATCCCCAGGGTTTGAATGAAGGCGGCTAAGGCCATGACCAAGGTCAGGACCAGTGGCAACCGCAGGGTGACCTCCGGTGTGAATCGCGCGCTCAGCCCTATGGCGTTCATGATGCGATTGAGCCAATCAGGATCATAAACGGCGGCCCCGACACTCATGGCCATGACATAGCCCAGGGACTGGTAGCGCATTTGCCGTTCGAGCACGCGTCCCCAACTCTCGGCGCACCCGTGGCGTTTCAAGGCATCATAGGCCAGGGCTTCGTCCGCACCGCTGGCAGCGGCCTCGGCCATGCCGCTCAATACCCGGTTGGCCAGGAAAATGGCAAAGAGGAACGGGCCCGGTCCCCGGGGGGCCAGGCACAACAGGGTGATTTCAACGACCATCAGCAGACCGGCGACGACCAGCAGATTGCGTCGACCGATAAGATCCGCCAGGGCGCCGGAGGGCACCTCCAGTAATACGATGGTAGCGGCCCAGACGGCATTCAGTACGGCAAATTGTTCCAATGTCAGGCCGAAATCGAGAAAAAGGACGGCAAAGACCGGATAGTAGAAACGGGCATTGAAGCATACCCGAAAGGCAATGAAGCGCCGCACATCGGGAATGGCAAACGGTGATGGGGGGGATTGGGTGGTCATGGCCGCAAGGCGTGCCCTCCCTGATGGGCGATCCTAAAAGGTTGACGGTCGTTTGGCCGGCATCACGCTCCAAGGGGGATGTCGGCGGCCTGATGGAGGAGTTTTCGGTAGGATGCGGGATCCGTGGCCCCCTCCGTCGAAAACAGCAGGATACGGGAGGCGGCCTGCAGCCCGATTTGCTTCTGCCAGTCCCGGGCATCTTCGCTTTCCATCAGATAACACAGGCACCCCAGGGCGACGGCACCGCATTCACCGGATTCGATGGGCGGGTCGGGCGGCAGCGGAAAGGCCAGCCGCAACATGCCGTGGCGGGCCAAAGCGTCGTCGCAGCTAGCAAATCCATCGGCGTAGTGGCGCAAGATTGTCCAGCCCGGTTGCGTGGGTTCGCCGCAGGCCAATCCGGCCATGCAGGTGGCCAGCTTGCCCTCGACGGGAATGATCCGGCGACCGCCGGCCACCATAGAGCGATAATAGCAATCGGCCGCAGCGGCCTCGACCGCCACCAGGACCGGCCGGTCGCGGCCAAAACGTTCCACCAGATAGGCCTGGAGAGAGGCGGCCAGGGCCCCCACCCCGCACGGCACGAAAATATGGGTGGGCATGACCGGTGCCATCTGGGCCAATGCTTCGTCAAACAGGGTCAGATAACCCTGCATGACGCGTCTGGGAATATCCGTGTAGCCTTCCCAGGCCGTGTCCTGAACGAGGATGCCGCCCCGGTCATGGGCATCCCGGGCGGCCTTTCGTACGGCATCGTCGTAATTGCCGTCGATGACCACCGCATCTCCGCCGAAATCACGAATGGCCTCCAACCGGCCAATGGTTGTGCCGCCGGGCAGAAAGACCCGGCAACTGCAGCCAAGTCGGGCCGCCATCCAGGCCACGGCGGCACCATGGTTGCCGTCGGAAGCCGCGACAAGGGTGTATGCCGACAGGCGTGGATGAAGATCCGGTCGTATGAAATCCATGAAATTCAGCGGCGGCGGCATTTCCAGGCGCGCGGCCAGTGTCGCGCAGACAGCGTAGGATGCGCCCAGCGCTTTGAAGGCCTTCAGCCCGAAGCGTTGGGATTCGTCCTTCACCCAGATACCGCCGAGGCCCATCCTGCGGGCCAGCGTGTTGAGAGAAACCAGCGGGGTCGGCTGGTAAACGGGCATGCTGCGATGAAACCGGCCCACCCTTGCCACCGCTTCCGGTGATGCCCAAGGCGTGTCCGGGGCGTTGGCGGACGTTTCCCGGGCGCGGGAATTGGTGAACCATTTCATCCGTCCGGGTAACGGCTTCACGCTAGTCCTTTCCCGGCGTCGTTCCGGCCCGTCCTGAATCGGCGGCCCACAGGCGGCAGAGTTCCATGATCACCTGGGCGCTCTTGGTGAGCGCCGTTACCGGGATCCATTCCTTGCGACTGTGGAAAAGCAAACCGCCGGCAAAAAGATTCGGGGTCGGCACTCCCATGAAACAGAGTTGGGCGCCGTCCGTACCCCCCCGGATGGCCTTGGTGATGACCGCCAATCCCGCCGCCCGGATGGCTTCCTGCCCTTTGCCAACCACATCGGGATAGCGGTCCAGAACCTCTTTCATGTTGCGGTACTGTTCGGAGACGTTGATATCGATGCCCAGGCCGGGGTTGGCGGTTTGAAAAGCGGTCCCCAACTGCCGCAACAGGTCCGTCCGCCGGTGATTGCGATCCGCATCGAAATCCCGCAGAATCATTTCGGCCGTGGCCCGGCTCTCGTTGCCGTCCAAGGCCGTGAGATGGAAAAAACCCTCGCGTTTTTCGGTGTGTTCGGGTGTTTCCGCAGCGGGTAGGGCCGCCACGAACCGGGCGGCCATGGCCGCCGCGTTGATCATCCGGTTTTTGGCATAGCCCGGGTGGACGTTCATCCCATGAAACACCAGAACCGCTTTGAGGGCATGAAAACATTCGGTTTCCAACTCCCCCATCTCCCCGCCGTCGATGGTGTAGCCGATGTCGCCCAGTCGACCGCGTTGGATAAGGTCGGTTCCCTGACCAATCTCTTCGTCGGGGGTGAACACAATCCGCAATTCCGGGTGCGGCCACTCCGTCCAGTGGACAAGGGCTTCCAGAGCGGTCATGATGGCGGCCAGGCCGGCTTTGTCATCGGCGCCCAGCAATGTCCTCCCGGCTGCGGTAATGATGTCATCTCCCTTGAATTTGAGCAGTTCGGGCGAATCCCCGGGGGTGAGATACAGATTCGGATCATCTTCAAAGCCTATCGCGCCGCCGTCATAGCCCTGGTGGACGATCGGTCGGACATGGGTGCCTGAAACCGATGGCGAGGTGTCCAAATGGGCACAGAAGGTCAGGGCCATCGGGGACCGGGATCGGCGGCCCGGCAGGACCGCATAGACATAGCCGTAGGCATCCTGTTCGACGTCCCGGAGGCCCAGGGACCGCAATTCGGCGGCCAGACGGGTCCCCAGTTCCAGTTGCCCCGGAGAGGAAGGGTGTTGCCCGGAATCCGGGTCGGCACTGGTGTCCACCTGGACATATCGCAGAAAGCGTTCGAGCACGCGGGGCCGCAGATAGGCGCCAATATCCTTGCCGTTCATGGGGGTATCCATGGCCTTAGGGTCGCTTTTCAGGATCGCAGGAGATGCTGAACAGCGGGCAGTTCCAGGCTGGCGGCATCCACCTGCCATTGGCCGTCGGAAGTTTGGTTCCCCTGCAGGCGTCCCTGCTTCAGCCATCGGAGTACGCCGGTTTCCGTCAGATAGGTCTTGGCGCTGAATTCAGGCACCGAGTAGGTCTGCGACGCACCGGGCGATGGGGCCGGTTTCGGGGCGGGCGCTTGCGCGGGCTTGGCCGCGGGCGGCTGGCTGTCACTGGATGTCAACTCGCTGGCAGGGATCATCCATTTTCCGGACTGCTTTTGTCCTTTAATCTTTTCGGCGCGCAGCATTTTGGTCACCTGGTTAACGGTCAAACCGGATTGCGCTGCAAACTCCTTGGCGGTGAGAAGGTTGTCTTGCTGTCCCATGGGGTTTGTCCTTTCAGGATAGATGTCGTTTCAGGGCGGACGGCCCCCTTTCCATGTCGGTCGATGTCCGGGACGTCGTTTTTTATGGCCGCAGTCTTGTCCCGGACTGGAGGCACCATACTAAAAACACCGGCATCCGTAAATGTTTGTCTATGGGTGGGGGCGTGAGAAATTATCCTTCATCATCCCTGGGGGACGGTTTTTGCGCCCGGCAAGTTTGTTGTATTGAAAAAAGCTTTTTATCGCCTCAAGTGTGATTAATATAATGGATTGGCCTATCAGCGCGTATTCTACTATTTATGAACGGACCCTATATAACTTGGCATCATGGGACTAACGATGAATCCTAGAAAGAATTCCAAAGCACGGATCATACCGATGAACGAATGCTCGAAAACAAGGTCGCTTTTGGATGATATCCAACGTCGCGCCGAGAACCTGTTCATGACCCGGCAACTTCAGTGTGCCGAAGCCGTGCTAACGGTTTTGAACCAGGGCCTCGGTGGTGAGCTGGCGCCCGACATGGCCATCAGGCTGGCTTCGGCCCTGCCGGAAGGCCTCGGTCGGCGGGGCTGCCTGTGCGGCGCCCTGAATGGCGGCGCTTTGGCGCTGGGTTTGTTTCTGGGGCGCCAGGGCCCCGGGTATCGCAACGGTGAACTCGTACGCCAGGCCGCAGCGGAACTGCACGACCAGTTCAAAGCGGCCTACAAAGCAACCTGCTGCCGCGTGTTGACCAAGGCGCTGGTTTACGGATCGCGTTCGCATTTTCAGCACTGCGCCCAACTGACGGGCCAGGCCGCACAAATGGCGGCCGCCATTGTGCTTGACCGCAAGCCGGAGATGTTGGAAAGTGCGAATTGGGCCTATCTGCAGCAGAACGATCACCGCGTAACCGCTGAAATAAGGAAACTGTTCGGCACATTCGGGCGTTAGTTAGTGCCCATCCATAAATGGCATCTTTTGGTCCCGAGCGGCGTTTTCGCTCTTTTGAAATCCTCGAAATAGTCCACTATTCCTGCGGTTTCCAAATCGCTCAGGCCTTGCTCGGAACCCAAATCTACCATCTCTGGACGAACACTATCTAGTGCCCAGAATTCAGGAAAACGGGAATCGCCATGAAACTGTTTCAGAAACCGACCTTGATGAGTCTTTCCAAAACCTGCGGGTGAGCGGCCAAAATCGACCCGGTCGGGCTCGGCGACTTACTCCGGCAACTTCCTCAGGTTGCAGACCCCAATCTCCTGGTGGGTTTCCATACCAGTGATGATGCCGGCGTCTACCGGCTATCGGATGACATGGCGCTTGTGGCCACGGCGGATTTCATTACCCCGCCGGTCAACGATCCGTTCACCTATGGCCAGATTGCCGCTGCCAACGCCATCAGTGACATTTATGCCATGGGGGGGCGCCCGCTTACCTGTTTAAACCTGGTGGCCTTTCCCTCCAAGAAACTGGCACCCGAAATTCTGCATGGTATCGTGGCCGGGGCCGTGGCCAAAATTACCGAAGCCGGAGCAGTGCTGGTGGGCGGACACACCATCGAAGACGAGGAACCCAAGTTCGGACTGGCGGTCAACGGCATTGTCCATCCGGACAGGATCTGGACCAATGCCGGGGCGCGCGGCGGTGACGTGCTGGTATTGACCAAACCCGTCGGCAGCGGGGTCCTTTTCAATGCCAATATCAAGGGGTGGGTATCCGGCGAAGCGCTGACCGAATGTATCGCCCACCTGACCACGTTGAATCGTGTGGCTTGTGAAACGCTGCAACGTTTCGAGGTGCACGCGGTCACGGATGTCACCGGGTTCGGTCTGGCGGGGCATGCGTTTGAAATGGCGCAGGCTTCCCAGGTGTCGATCGTGCTTCATATGGACCGTCTGCCGGTGATGAGGGACGCCCTTGAAATGTATCGGCGGGGCGTCAATACGGGGGTCAATCCCCACAATCGGCGCATGGTGCAGGATTATTTGAGGATGGACGGCGACTGGCCATCCCGGCACCAGGAGATTCTTTTTGACCCCCAGACCAGTGGTGGTCTGCTGGCCGCCGTGGAGCGGGAGACGGCGGATGCCCTTGTCGATGCCCTGCGGGCATCCGGCGTGCATGCAGCCTGCCGGGTGGGCGAGATATTAACGCTGCCAACGGATGGCGATATCCAATTGCGGATTGTCTGACGGCCTGTCGTTTGGCCCTGTCGTTCGTTTCAGTGGGTTGTGGATCCCCTTGCATCGCTTCATTATCCCCACCTGACCGTTACAACTTCCGAAGCCTGCCATCATCATGCCGTTACACCTGTTTGTTCGGGTAGGAGATCGTCAGAATCTGTTCATCCGATGCCGTCGCGGGGTGGTTTGCAGGCCTGGTTTGATGGGGGGGCTGGTCTCGTGTCGATATTTTTTCAGGATAATCGCTCAAACGTCATGGGATCGCGGTTGTCCGGTTCGGGAAAGGGTGTTTTTTTCTTGACCAAATATAGCGTTTAAATTATGTAGTGAACATCAAAAAAAAAATAAGATTCAGGAGAAAGTATACTATGGGAATTCAGGAGCGCAAGGAGCGGGAGAAGGAGCGACGCCGGCAACAGATCATGGTGGCTGCCAAACGTGTTTTTTCCGAAAAAGGCTTCAACAAGGCCACGATGGAGGACATCGCCCACGAGGCCGAGTTGAGTCCGGGGACGCTGTATTTGTATTTTAAAAATAAAGAAGAATTGTATGCGTCCCTGTCCTTGCGCATTTTACAATACCTGCTGATTCGCGTCGAACATGTGGATACCGAGGACGTTGCCGGTCCCGAGGAAAAAGTCAAAGCCCTCATGAATGCCATGTATGACGTTTATGAATTCGATCCACTGATTATTATAAACATGTTTCACCTGCAATCCAGTGAAACCCTTAAAAATTTATCTCCTCAACTCATGTCCGAAATCAAGACCCTGTCGCAAAAATCCATATCGGCCATTGCCAAAATATTTGAACAGGGCATCAAGGCCGGGAAATTTATCGATCACCACCCCGTGGCACTGGCCGACATCTTCTGGTCCTTGTTTTCCGGCGTGGTCCTCTGGGAGGCCAGTAAGAAAATCATCGATGAGCAGAAGGATTATCTCAAAAAGACCCTCGAGGTCGCTTTCGAGATCTTTTATCGCGGGCTGCTCAAAGGGTAATGCGTTGTCAGGCAACTCTCGCCTGCAAGGCCTATGGGCTTATCCCTTTTTAAAAAAGATTTGTAATTTCATCTACTTCGAATTCCGGCCAAGGAACGGCGACGCCCTCGCGTAGCGCTGCGACCCCTTGGCCGGGTTGTTTTACTTCCCCAATACACGCCACGGCAACGCCGGCCTCACCGATGGCCTGCATCAGGTTGTCGCTCACTTCCGCCCGACAGACGATCAAAAGACTTCCGGAACCGATCAGCCCCATGGGATCAATATCGAGGCACCGGCAAACCTGCTCCGTCTGCTCCAAAACCGGGATGGCGTCCCAGTAGACTTCAAGCTGGTGTCCACCGGCAGAACTTAATTCGGAAACAGCCGTGGCCAAGCCCCCTTCGGTCACATCGTGCATGGCGGTCACACCCTGTGACTGGACCGCGATGGCGGCCTCGGGCAGGATGCTGATCTGGTCAACCAGGCGGCGGCAGTCGTCTATGGCCGCGGCGGTCATACCCAGGTTTTGAAGGCGATCGGTAAACTCGTTGGCGATGATGGCCGTCCCTTCGATGGCCACGCCTTTGGTCAGCAGGATACGATCGCCCGGCTGCATGTTGCGTTTGTCGATGAGGTCCTGCCGCTGCAAAGCCGCTCCCAGGGTTCCCACCACCACCGGACGCTGAACCGCATCGGTAATTTCTGTGTGGCCCCCGCAGAGGGTGACGCCCCATTGCTGGCAGGCATCATTGATGTCCGTCATGACCTGAAAGATTTCCGAAGGTGTCGCGCCGGACGGGAACAATAGGGTCGTCATCAGCCACTGGGGGGTGGCGCCGGAGGTGGCAATGTCATTGGCGTTGATCAGGACTGTATAATAGCCGATCCTGTCCGTGACGAACGTGATGGGATCCGAGGTGACCACCAGGGTGTCATGGTCGTGCATGTCGATGGCGGCCGTGTCCTCGCCAATGCCCGGCTTGATCAGGAAGCGTTCATCGTCGTGCTCTAAATGCCCGAAAAAGCCTTCCAGCAGGTCGCTGGGGAATTTCCCGTTGGGCAGGGGCAGGCCGCAGCGCACGATTTGGATGATGTCGGCCAACGAACGCGCCCGGAAATCGCAGACGAGGTTATCGCCCGGATCGCCATGGCCCCCTTCCAGGAAGGCGGTCAACGCGCCCGCCCGCCGGCCGGCTTCGATATCGAAATGGAAATCGCCCACCAGCAGGATTTCGCGCGGTTCGACATGGAAACGTTCGGCGGCCAGAAGCACCCCGTCGGGGTGTGGTTTGGGCCGCACCGGATCGTCCCGGGTAATCACCACATCGAAATCATCGATGGACAAGTGGGAAAACTGTTGCAGGGCCGTCATTACTGATTCCAGGCTGTTGCGGGTCAGCATGCCGATGGGCAGACGATGGCGTTTCAAATAGCGCAAGAGATCGTCGACCCCGCCGTTGGGGCGGGATTGGCGGGCCGCTTTCAGTTCCATCGCGTGCAGGATGGCATGCGCCTCGGCCTGACGGGCATCGTCGCGGAGGCTCGCAATGAATTCCAGAATGGGCTGGTCCGGGGGACAGCCGATAGCGGATTTTACCGTCTGGAAGTCGAGGGCACCCGGTTGGGTCAGGGTGCCGTCGAAATCGAAGAGAACCGCTTTGATTTTATATGCTTGCATGGGTTTGCCTGTCGCGTCCTGTCTCCCGGCCGCCGGCGGGAGCGGCTGTTCATCCGATCCGCACTGTCCATCTGACGACAGCGGGAGGCGAAGGCCGTTGTAGTGACGACTGCAGCATCTGTCAAGCGTATTCAGGCCCCGGCCGACAATCGCTGCGGACGCATCTGATCCGGGTCGAAGGTCTGGGTGGCCAGATAGTCCTCCAGGTCTTGCTCGCGACGAATCAATTCGACGGTGCCATCGGTTTTCAGCAACAACTCTTTGGGTTGCAGCCGGCCGTTATAGTTGAACCCCATGGCATGACCGTGGGCGCCGGTATCATGGATCACCACAAGATCGCTTTCCCGGATTTGCGGGAGGGTGCGCTGCACGGCAAATTTGTCATTGTTTTCGCAAAGCGCGCCGACAACATCGACGGTGTGGTGCGGGGTCCCGTTGTTGCGACCGGGGACCGTAATGTGGTGATAGGCGCCATACATTGCCGGCCGCATGAGGGCCGACATGCAGGCGTCCACCCCGATGTACTCCCGGTAGATGGACTTGTGGTTGATGGCCCGGGTGACGAGGACCCCGTGGGGGCCGGTCATGAAGCGGCCGCATTCCATGGAGAGGCCGGGCTGGTAACCGTTGGCCGCCCGAAAATCCCGGAAAAGGCCTTCGACCTCATCGGCCAGGGCCCCTAAATTGAAGGCCGGCTGCTCCGGCTGGTAGGGGATGCCGATGCCGCCGCCGATGTTGACGAATTCGAATTGAATACCGGTGCTGCGTCCCACCCAGGCGGCGATATCCAGGATCATGCGGGTGGTTTCGACGATGTTGCGGTGGTCCAGTTCATTGGAGGCAATCATGGTGTGGAGGCCGAAGCGGCGGGCGCCGCGTTCGATGGCCATCTGGTAGGCCGCAACGATCTGATCGTGGCTGACCCCATATTTGGATTCCACCGGATTGCCGATAATGGCATTGCCCGTGCGCCGGGGGCCGGGGTTGTAGCGAAAGGAAACAAGCTCCGGAAAGGGTGCCAGCTTGTCCACCAGGGAAATATCGTCCAGGTTGATAATGCTGCCGCCTTCGGTCTGGGCGGCGGCGAATTCCTCCGGCGTTGTGTTATTGGAGGTGAACATGATGGCCTCTCCCCGTCCGCCGGCCATGCGGGCGAGAACCAGTTCGGGGATGGAACTGCAGTCGAATCCAAACCCCAGGTCCTGCATGATCTCCAGGATGCGCAGATTGGGAAGGGCTTTGACGGCATAGTATTCACGGAAAGGCTCGAGGTGCCGGAAGGCTTCAAGCAACTGGCGGCCGGTTTCCCGGATACCGGTTTCATCATAAATATGAAATGGTGTTCCGAAGTGCTCGGCTATTTCGTTCAGGGCTGGATAAAGACGGCCCTGAAAGGGGGACGACATGGGCATGACGGGTGACCTTTCTTATTTTAAATCGGTATGTTGGCGGTTTCCTTGACGGTGTCGAGCACCACGTGGGTACAGGTGCCGCTGACACCTTCGATGTGACCGATATCCTCCTGCAGCAGATGGTTCAATTCTGCTGTGCCGGCAATACGAAGCTTGACCAGAAAGCGATCCGGGCCGGCAATGAAATGAAGCTCCTGGACTGCTGCTAACCCGGCCAGGGCCTGGGCCACCGATTCCCGGTGGGAGGGCCCCCGGACCTCGACAAATATGAAGGCCACCATGGCCCGGTTGAAACGCTGGGGGTTCAGGCGCACTTCATATCCGTCAATATAACCTTGGTTCTCCAGTTTGCGAATACGCTCCAGGACGGCGGAAGGGGCCATGTTGACTTGCCGGGCCACTTCCACGTTGGGGATGCGGGCTTTGCGCTGTAAGATTTGGAGAATTCGATGGCTGATGTCGTCAATCATTTTTATAATTCCTATTTTTTAAGAACGTTATATTTAAAAATTAGTAAAGTCAAGAATTATATTCTGTTATATGTGTAAATTACAGAACAAAATTTTGTTCAACCGATTGACGGATTGCGCTTTCCTGCAATGATGGTATGGTAAGCCTTCATCGGCTGGCACGATGTCTTGAGCCCGGAGTCGGAAATGATCCATTTACAAAAACCGTTACGGCGTGAGGATGACTCCCCAGCGGGGAGCCATGGGGGGACAGCGGCATGAAATCGCAGCAACGTCGCATCCTATTGATCTACCCGCCATTTTTGGAAGCGCGTATCCACGAAGAGGAAATCCGGGCTGTGCCGATCGGACTGTACCATATCGCCGCCGTTGTCAAAGCGGAAGGCCATGTGGTCGCGGTCCTCAATCTCAACCAGGACGAGCAGTTGCCGGATCAGGTGATGGGCGTCATCGCGCAATTTCAGCCGGATATGATCGGGTTTTCGATCCTGAATGCCAACCGCTGGGGGGGGATTGACATCGCCCGGCAGGTCAAAACCCGTTTTCCGAGCGTGATCACTGTTTTTGGCGGGGCGGGGGCCAGCACGCTCTGGGAGCATTTTTTGACCCATTTCCCGGAGATCGATTATATCGTCATCGGCGAGGGGGAACGGCCTTTTCTCCGTCTCGTCCAAAGCCTCGAACGGGGCAGCGGCCGGGATATCGACGGGATCGGCGGCATCGCCTTCCGCCGGGGCGGCCAACCGGTTCGAAACGCATGTGATCCCTTTGTCGAGGACTTGGATAGCCTGCCGGATCCCTCCCACCATTTCACCTATCAGCATCTCGCCCTGACCCGCGGGTGTCCGGCCAATTGCCGATTTTGCGGTTCGCCCGGGCTCTGGGGGCGCCAGGTGCGGTTTCATTCCCCCACTTATTTTGTAGACCAGATGCAACGTTTGGCCGCCGGGGGCGTGTCGTTTTTCTATGTTTCCGACGACACGTTTACCTTGCGCAAAAAAACGGTGCTGGCGGTTTGCCGCGACATCATCGCACGCGGGCTCGATATCCGCTGGTCGGCCATTTCCCGGGTCGACACGGTGGATGACGACACTTTAAGCTGGATGCGTCGGGCCGGATGTATTCAGATCAGTTATGGTGTTGAAAGCGCCAACAGGGCGATACGGCGTTATCTGGACAAGCGCATCAGCCTGAAAGACGCCCGCGCGGCTTTTGCGGCCACACGCCGTTTCGGCATTCTGCCGCGGGCCTACTTTATCTATGGCTGTCCGGGCGACAGCCCTGCGACCATGCAGGAGAACCTCGAGCTTATCGCGGATATCAAACCGCTGGGGGCCATTTTCTACATCCTGGACCTTTTTCCGGGAACACAACTCTATGCATCCTACTTGAAGCGTTCCGGCCAAACGGACGATATCTGGCTGGAACGGATCGAGGACATTCTCTATTTCGAAACCGACCCGGCCATGGATCAGGAGGCGGTCCAGTCCTACGGGCACATGCTGCGGAACGGCTTTTACCATATGTTGCCAACGTTTGCCGCCGATATCGACCTGGTAGGCGATCCTGATTTCTACCCATTACATGCGGATTTTCTCTCCCGGCTGGCCATGACGTTTCACCAGGGGGATTTCGCCCGCATTGAGGCCATCCCGGACAAACGCAAGACCGCCGAAGGGCTCTACCGCCGTGCCCTGGGCTACGGTCCCGATGCGCGGGCCTTCCTGGGCCTGGGCATGCTTTGTCAGCAAGGCCGGGATTTTGCGGCAGCCGCGGAAATCCTGGAAAAAGGCATCGCGCATTTTCCGGGAGATGAATCGCTGCAGACCTGCATGGCGGTCAACGATATGAACCAGGGAGCACATGATGAGGCCCTGCGCCGGTTACAGCATATGGATGAAACCCCTCAGACCCGGCAGTGGATCGCCAGGTGCCGGGAGGCCATGGCGTCGTGATGTGCCCGATGCTTCCATTCGGTTTGAGGCGTTGACATGGCGTTGTCGTCGATTCTCGAAAATATCTCGCTGCAGCCTTACAACACTTTCGGCGTAGAGGCCACGGCCCGTTGTTTTCTTTCGGTGGCGACGACGGAGGCACTGGTCGCCCTTCTCGGCGGTCAGGGGCAGGATGTCCCCATCCTGGTTCTTGGTGGCGGCAGCAATATTCTCTTTACCCGGGATTTTGAGGGGCTTGTACTGAAAAACGATATCCTTGGCATTGATGTTTTGGCGAAGGACGATCGTAGCGTTCGCGTGCGTGCCGGTGGCGGTGAGGACTGGCATACCTTTGTCCAGTGGTGTCTCCGCAGGGGGTTCTACGGCCTGGAGAACCTGTCCCTGATCCCGGGCACCGTCGGCGCGGCACCGGTTCAGAATATCGGGGCCTACGGCGTAGAAGTCGGCGACCGCATCGAAACGGTGGAGGCCATTGATCTCCAGAGCGGTGAACCATGCCGGTTCAAGGCCGACGCATGTGACTTTGCCTATCGCCGCAGCCTATTCAAGGATCGTTTTCGGGGCCGGTTTTTTATTACGGCCGTTATTTTTAAACTGAGTAAACAGCCGCAACTGATCACCGCCTACGCCGATGTCCGTCATGCCCTGGCGGAACGGAAAGAAACCACCCTGACCCCGCAAGGGTTGAGCGACACCATTTGTGCCATCCGCCGGCGCAAACTGCCGGATCCGGAGAAGCTTGCCAATGCCGGCAGTTTTTTTAAAAATCCAGTCATTTCCCGTCAGCACTGCGATGAACTGGTCGGTCGGTTCCCGGAATTGCCCGTTTACCCGCTGGATGACCAGCGGGTTAAAATCGCGGCCGGCTGGATGATCGAATACTGCGGCTGGAAGGGCCGCACCCTCGGGGCCTGCGGCGTCTATCCTCACCAGGCACTGGTCCTGGTCAATTATGGCGGCGCCAGCGGCCGGGATATCCTTATTTTGGCCGAGGCGGTTCAGGCCTCTGTTGAAGAGACGTTCGGCATTCGGCTGGAGCCTGAGCCCCTGATTCTTTAACCGTCTTTCCCTGCCCTCCAACACACTTCCAGAAGATTTGACTTGTCATCCGGCAATGCCCATTTTGGTGTCAATATTCATTGTGCCAAGCCTATCGAGGCTTCAACCATCGAATCTGTTTAGGGAGGAACCTTAAATGATCAGCGAGAAAATGAATGCGGCCCTGAATGAGCAGGTCACCAAAGAAATGTATTCCGCTTATTTGTACATGGCCATGTCTTCCTACAGTAACGCCATCGGGCTCAAAGGTTTCGCCAATTGGTTCATGGTGCAATACCATGAGGAAATGTTCCATGCCATGAAGCTTTATGAATACATTCACAGCCAGTCCGGCAGCGTTGCCCTTAAAGCCATCGATGAACCGCCGGAGTCTTTTGAGGGGCCGCTGGATATGTTCACCAAAACTCTGGCCCATGAACAGATGGTGACCCGGTCCATCAACGACCTCATGGAGATCGCCATTGAAGAAAAAGACCACGCTACGCGGATTTTTCTCCAGTGGTATGTCACGGAGCAGGTAGAAGAAGAGGAAAACGACAACGACATCATCGATCAGCTGAAACTGATCAAAGACAATCCCCAGGGATTGATGATGCTGGATCGTGAACTGGGCCAGCGGGCGGCCACCGTTCCCCTCGATTTCAGCAAGGGGGTTTCCGCCGGCGAGGCCTGACCAGGCCCGGCGTCTTTTTCCGCTCAAGACCATCCCCTGGATGCCGCTGATGATCAGTCGGCATCCGGGGCCTTCCTTACCCTCATCCCCTCTCTCCAGTGGTGACACCTTCTACAGTTGAGGCCTGTCAAAATGGATTCGTTTCTTTGCTATCGGATCTTTTGGGGCGCTTTGGCGTGATGCGGTAAAAATGTCGCAATGTGCGTAGTTTTGATTCATATTTTTTTCGATGAATATCGGGCAGATAGGTAGGATGGATGAAAAATGCGGCAATTACGCCGCAATTGTTTTGTTGGAGAGGATGTTTTAGATACAGAAAATTATAATAAATACAAATAGTTAAAATTTTTTAACGATTCGGCATCATTGTTGCTCTATACGGTTGACAAGACCACGTTCATTCAAGCGAAAGAGGTGCTTATGCTCAAGGTCTTGATGATCGATTCCCTACCGGAACAAAGCTCTCTCATCCGGGATATGCTTGAGGACTGGGGACATTCGGTGGCGGTCGAATCAAGCTGCGCAAAAGCCCTGGTCCATTCTCCGCAGGAGACTTGGCACCTGATCTTCGTCGGTGAGGAAAAATTGTCGCTGGAAGGTGTGGAGTGGATTCCCCGCATGCGGCGTTCATGGCCCGATGCCTTGCTGATCGTGATCGGTGACTTGGATCAGCCTGATTTCGAACGCCGGGTGAGAACCCAAGGGGTCGATTTCTACCTGCAAAAAGCCAGCGATTTACCGCGCTTGAAAATTCTTATGCAGCATTTCGAAGCGAATTGTTTCAACCGCCAAGGTGTTCATGGAGAAGAGCCAAAGATCTTGGCGTCTGAAGGACGAAACCTATCCAACCGAAAGGAGCTATCATGAAAAAGGGTAACATTGTACTGCTGATGGTTGTCTGGGCGGTGGTGGCCGCTTTCCTGGTGGGCTGCGCTGGAAGCTACGGCACCTGGGATGAACAATGGTACAGCGATCATCCCACGACCAAGGAAAGCGTTATCGCCCGTCTGGGGGCTCCGACCAAAGTCGTTTCCCACGATGACGGCATGCAGGAGCTGATTTATATCCGGACATTTCCGCCCAGCGATGCGAAATCGGCCATGGTCTACCAGATCAAAAACGACCAGGTGGTCAAACAGTGCTGGAAAGAGATGTAATGCCAATGCGCGGCCTCCAGACGGCTCCCGGGCCGGCCTGGAGGCCATCTCCATATCCGCCAACCGTCCCCTCCCGGCCCCACTGCCCCTGATCTGAAAATGATTGCCATCCCTCTGATTCACGATTAGAGTAAACTCTTAAATTTCTCTGACCGGCAACATGACACGTTGCTTTAGCGATAAGGTTAATGGAGAACGGCAGCCCCATGTTCCAGGAAACTGTGAATCAGGCCAGTGGTCTTATAGCGCTTTTGGATGCCCAACGCCGGATTGTTCATCTTAATCCGTGTGGTGGGCGTTTGCTGCATATCGACCCGGAATCCGTACGTAACCAGTCTGTCGAAACACTGGTTGCCCCTCTGGAGATCGACTGGCGGCCTTGGATGAAGGCCGATTGGGATCAGTTGCTGCGGCAGCCGCAAGATGCCGGTCCTGTTGTGGGCCGTCACCATGATCCGGATGGCATGCCCCGCTGGCTGTCCTGGACGGCCAGCGAATGGCTGGATGCCGAAGGGCACCGTTGCGGAACCATTGTCATGGCAGCGGATATCAGCCATTGCCACGGACCGGATGAATGCCCCGGTTCCTTTGAGGAAGACCCCTCGGTTGCCAAGCCCCATCCGGACGAAATGGAGCGCTGGTACCGCACCCTCTTTGAAAATACCGGCACGGCGATGGTCATTCTCGAACAGGATTTGATCATTCACAGCTTCAACGGTGAATTTGTTCGCCTGACGGGCATCCCGGCCGAAGAGTTCCGCCAGAAGCGGGTTTTCCGTGAACTGGTTCCTGATGATGATTACGAGCGGCTGGTGGCCTATCATAAAACCCGCCTGGCAGGCGGCGTATCCCCATCGGAATACGAGGGGCAACTGGTCACGCGCCGGGGGGGGCGCAAATTCGTCGCCCTGAAAGCGGATGTCATTCCGGGCACCACCCGCACCATCGTATCCCTGATGGACGTCTCCCTGCGCAAACACGCCGAAAAGGCCTTGCAGGAAAGCCAGGCGCGCATGAAACGCCTGCTGGACAACATGCCGGGCATGGCCTACAGCATTGAGGATGATGACCAGAAAACCATTTCCATGGTCAGCCGTGGGGCGCTGGCCTTCACGGGATTCGATGCGGATGAGCTGGTGGGCAGTAAGTTTGAGGACCATTTCGAAAACAATATTCACCCTGAGGATGCCGAAGAAGTACGGCAAACGGTCGATGCGGCCGTCGAGGCCGGGCAACCTTTCGAATCGGTTTTTCGCCTTAAAATGGCCTCCGGTGAGTACAAATGGGTCCGGAATCGCGGTGCCGGCGTCTATGATGACCAGGGGCGGTTGCTGAGACTGGAAGGCCTGGTAACCGATATCGACACCAGCAAACAAGCCGAACTGGAGCTTAACAAGGAAAACCAGCGCCTGCGTTCCAGTATCAAGGACCGGTTCCGCTTCGGACAGATTCTCGGGCGCAGTGCGCCCATGCAGCAGGTCTACGAAATGATTCTCAGGGCGGCGGCGTCCCACGCGAATGTGATCGTCTACGGGGAGTCCGGTACCGGCAAGGAACTCGTCTCGCGGGCCATTCATGATTTCAGTGACCGCCGGAAGCAGAGCTTCGTTCCGGTCAACTGCGGTGCCATTCCGGAAAACCTGCTGGAGAGCGAGTTTTTTGGTTATAAAAAAGGCGCCTTCACAGGGGCTGAACGGGATAAAAGCGGGTTTCTCGAGCTGGCCCACGGCGGGACCCTTTTCCTGGACGAAATCGGCGAGATCGATGTGTCCATGCAGGTCAAACTGTTGCGGGCTATCGAGGGGGGCGGCTATACCCCGGTGGGCGGCAAGCATGTCCACAAGACGGATATTCGCATCATTGCGGCCACCAACCGTGACATGTTGAAAATGGTGCGCGACGGCAAGATGCGTGAAGATTTTTATTATCGTATTCATATCATTCCCATCCACCTCCCATCGCTGCGGGATCGCCGTGAGGATATCCCGCTGCTGGTCGAGCATTTCCTGGGCTCTTACGGTGATGAAGGCCGCAAATGTCATCCCCTGCCGGGGAATATCATGGACCAGCTGATCGGTTATCACTGGCCGGGCAATGTCCGCGAACTGCAAAATGTGCTGCACCGGTATGTCACCCTTGGCCGGCTGGTTCTGGAAGATGTCAGCGCGGGCGCCATGGATCGTGGCAGTGCGATTAATGCCAGCGGGCCTGCCATCGGCGAAACCGACCAGCTCGACCAGGCCATCGCACAATTTGAAAAGGCCTTTCTGCTTGAACAACTGCAGCAGATGCGCTGGCATGTCAGCCGAACGGCGGCCTCCCTGGGGATCAATCGGAGAACCCTGCAACGCAAGATGAAGCGCTACGGACTTTATTGATCGCATTGCCTTTCAGGATGGGGGCACGGGACCTTTGCCAATGGTGCCGCCTTGCCAACGAGCGGGATCAGAACCATATTAAATAGTATTCGTCCATAAATGGCATCTTTGGGCCCCGAGCGGCGTTTTCGCTCTTTTGAAATCCTCGAAATAGGCCACTATTCCTGCGATTCCCACCTGCTGCAGAGAATAGGTCCGACGGGAGGTCCCGTCTAACGGGATAATATCCCGTGTAGCGGGAAAAAACGCTCAGACCTTGCTCGGGACCAAAATCGCCCATCTCTGGACGAAAGCTAGGATACGGGTTGTTTATGATGAATCGCGTGTCCGGAGTTGATATGGGCATCGCCTGCCAGGGAGGAATGAGCCATGGCCCAGAAAATCTTGATCGCACTGGACGATTCGGAAAACGCCGCGCGTGCCGTAAATTATGTGGCCGCGAATTTCCAGAATCACGCCACTGTAACCCTGTTCAGCGTTCTTTCGGATACCGCCAGCTTGTGTGATATGAACAGTCCGGAATTGACACCTCTTTTCAAATCGCAGCAGTCGAGCTTCTGTCAGTTGGAAGACAAGAAACGCAGCCTGGTCAGTGAGGCATGCGACAAAAGCAAAGCGACTTTGTGCGCAGCCGGATGGGATCCGGCCTATGTCAACACCAAAATTGAACCCAAACGCAAAGGCATCGCACGCGACATCATCCAGGAGGCCTCACAGGGCTATGATCTGATCGTCATCGGCAAACGCGGTGTGAGCGGCATTCGTGATTTTTTCCTGGGCAGCATTTCGCAGAAAGTGCTCCAGCTGGCCAAAAATATTTCGGTTCTCATCGTCCATTAACATGCCATTCGCGTTCAGGAACGGGAAGGCTTTTCGATGTCTTCACAGTCTTTACTTGTGCCCCGCTTCGGGCCGTTTCGACAGGGTAAGCCACGGCGGCTAAACGGCGGCGGCTGACCGGTAATCGTCGACGGGAATGAATCGGATATGCAGCTGCAGGCCTGGTTGGAGAAATGCCTTCTCAAGTCCGCCGACCGCTGGGTTGCGCGTCTTCGGCCGACCCCTCCACCGGCGCGACGGCTGGCTGCCGCCCGTGTCGTGGCCCATCGTGGGATTTACGACAATTCTCAGGTTTTTGAAAACACCCTTGCGGCGTTCGAACTGTTTCACGAGGCCTGTGGTTGGGGGGTTGAACTGGATGTCCGCTGGACCCGGGATGAGGTGCCGGTGGTTTCCCATGACCCGGATGGGCGACGGTTGTTCGGCCTTGATCGTCCGATTGCAGGTATGGATCTTGAGACCTTGCAGCGCCTTCTGCCGTTGGTGCCGACGCTGGAAAAGGTCGTCGCGCAATTCGGCGGTCGTCTACACCTGATGATTGAAGTCAAAGCCCTGTCGTCTGATGGTGCGAGCCGCCAGGCCAGGATTTTGCAGCGCCACCTCCAAAACCTCACCCCCGGGCGTGACTACCACATTCTCAGTCTGGACCCACATCTGCTGCACCGCCTTCGGTTTTCTCCGGCCCGGGCCTGTCTGCCCATCGCCCAGATGAATCTCCACAAGGTCAAACAGGCGTTCAAAGCCAGTGCCTGGGGGGGCATGGCCGGGCACTATGCGCTCATCCGGCGTGAAGATATCCAGATGATCCGTCGCCGGGGGGGGCGCATCGGCACCGGCTACATCAATTCCCCGAGCTGCCTGTATCGCGAGGTGGGCCGGGGGATCGATTGGCTGTTTTCCGACCGGGCACTGGTGCTTCAGCGATTGGTGAACCAGGCGGCTCGGATAGAAAAAAGAGCCAAGCTCAAAGCGTCAAGCTGAAAGCGGGGATTTCGCGGTATAGGCCTTATTCTTCTCTTGCCGCATTGCCTTCCGGCGGTATCGCTGGTGCAGAGGCCTGGGGTTTGACACGTGCGAGCAGGGCTGCGCCAATGATGAAGAGCAGCATCACGGAAGCGATGCTGATGCGGGAGGCGAGGTTGGCAATGCCCGGCGCTGCTTCCGGTGAGGGGGCGTGCGTGGCTAGAATATGCTTGGCGGCCAGCCCCACCGTCCCCATCAGGGCCGGCCCGATGATGGCCGCAAATTTCCCCATCATATTGTAGAGACCGAAAAACTCGGCCGAATGGCCTTCGGGGATGAGGCGGGCGTAGTAAGAACGGCTGAGGGCCTGAATACCGCCCTGCACCATGGCCACGGCCAGCGCAATACCGAAAAATTCCCAGCGCGCGTGCATGACGGTGCCCCAGACTGTGATCCCCATATAGACCCCAAGGGCCAGGAACAGGCTGCGCTTGACCCCCCAGCGCTGGCCCAGGCGTCCGAAAAGCAGCGCGGCCGGAAACCCCACGAATTGCACGAGAAGTAAAGCGGTGATGAGATCGGCAGCGGCAAAGCCGAGGGACAATCCGTAGGCCACGGCCATACGAATGATGGTATCCACCCCGTCGATGTAGAACCAGTAAGCCAGCAGAAAAAGAAACACCGGTTTGCGATCCCGAACATGGCGCAGGGTGGTTAGGAGTTGCCGCCAGGCCCGGCGCCAGGTATGCCCGGCACCCGTCAAGGGCGGTACCGCCGGCTCGGATACCCATCCAAAAGTCGCCAGACTGAAAAGGCCCCACCAAACGGCAACGGTCAGGAAAGACCACTGCACGGCTGCGGCGGCATTGGCCAGCCCGAACCAGTGGGGCTTCTGGGTCATGATGACATTCAACAGGAAAAGGAGGCCGCCCCCAAGATAACCGGCGGCATAGCCCAATGCGGAAACCCGGTCCAGATCCTCCCGTCGGGCCACGAGGGGCAGGAGGGCATCGTAAAAAATGATAGCGCCCGAAAACCCGATGATGCCCAAGCCGTAAATCATGATGGCCCCGGCCCATTGCCCCTGGGGCAACCAGAAAAGGGTCGCCGTGGCGGCAACCCCCACGGTGGTAAACAGCGCCAGAAATCGCTTGCGGGAACCGCCGCTGTCGGCCATGGCCCCCAGAAACGGGGCGAACGCGGCCACCAGAAGGCTGGCGGCGGCATTACCAAAGCCAAGGCGGGCATTGGTGATATTGGGATCGGCGCCGGCGCTCCAGAATTGGGTGAAAAAAACCGGAAAGAATCCGGCCATCACGGTGGTGGCAAACGCCGAATTGGCCCAATCGTAAAAAGCCCAGCCCCATATGGCTTTTCGCTTGTGGTTGACTGCCATGCAAAATACCTTTGCACTGTCGTCGCGCGCTGTTTTTCAAGTTCTGATCTAAACCCGCAACCATTGATGGAGGCCCCGGAGCGGTCCTACGGATACGATAGACAAGCCATAAGCTTTGCCAATCCAGATTGTCAACCACCCTTAGCGATTGCTTTCTACGGGATCGGGCGATACATTTTCTCCCGGGAAGGCCCCGGCAACCGCATCACAAGGCTTCAACGCAATCCATGAAAATGCCGTCACGCAAATACCGCCTGCTTTTAACCGGCTTTCTGGTCGTCCTGGTGGCCGGCGTATCGCTGCTGGGGGCCTATGGATGGCATCTTTACCAGGACGTCGAGCAGCGGTTTTCCGGCCGCCGCTGGCAGATCCCTTCGCGGATCTACTCAGACGTCACCCTTTTGTTTCCCGGCATGCGGATCAACCGATCCCTGCTTTTGGAAAAGCTTTACCGTCTGGATTACCGTCCCGTTCGCCACACGCCCCGGGCCAAGGGGGAAATGCGGGCGATCGGCAAGACCCTGGAACTGTTTCTTCACGACCGCCGCCACCCGGGCCTCACCCGTCCGGGTTTTGGCGTACGGCTGACGACCGACGGGCCGTTCATTGAATCCCTGGAACGCCTGCCGCCCGGTCCACCCCTGGCAATGGTGACCCTGGAACCCGAAAAAGTGGGGTTCTTCTTCGGCCCGGAAAGAGAAAGGCGGGAGCTGATCGCCATCGACCACGTGCCGAAGCACCTGGCGGATGCCGTTCGCGCAGCGGAAGACAGCCGCTTTTACGACCATATCGGTCTTGACTGGCGCGGCATCGGGAGAGCCTTGCTCGCCAATTTACGCTCCGGCAGCATTCGCCAGGGCGGTTCCACCATAACACAGCAGCTGGCCAAGAATTACTTTTTGACCCCCGAGCGAACGCTAGGGCGCAAAGTCAAGGAAATGGTTCTGGCACTTGTGATCGAGTGGCGTTATGACAAGCCAACCATTCTCGAAATGTACCTCAATGAAATTTATCTCGGGCAGAACCAATCGGTGTCCATCAACGGGATCAGTGAAGCGAGCCGCTTTTATTTCGGCAAACCCGCCCGGGATCTCACGGTTGCTGAAGCCGCCACACTGGCCGGCCTGATCAAGAGCCCCAATACCTACTCGCCGTACGCGGACCCGGAGCGTTGCCGGCAACGTCGGGATACCGTTTTGCGCGCCATGCAGGACCATGGCTGGATCACACCTGAAGCTTACGCCGAAGCCCTTCAAACGGCAGTTCAACCGGTCGGCATCCGACCCCATCAGCGTGCGGCCGCCTATTTTGTCGATTATTTAGGCCGCCAGCTTTCCGAACTCTACGCACCGGAGGATCTCACCTCCCTGGGACTCGTCATCTACACGACGCTTGACACCCAGGTCCAGGCTGCGGCCGAAGCCGCCCTGACCAATGGCCTGGCCCGTATCGAAGCGACATTGCCCGGCGGTGGGGAGAAAACCGTCGTTGCCGAGCCGCTCCAGGGTGCCATTGTTGTGATGAAGCCCCAAACCGGGGCTGTGCTGGCCATGGTGGGCGGGCGGGATTATCACCTCAGCCAGTTCAACCGGATCACGCAGGCCCGTCGCCAGGCCGGGAGCACCTTCAAAGTGTTTACGTATCTGGCCGCCCTGGATACGTACACCCCTGTTTCGGTTCTCTCCAATGAGGAACGGACCTATGAAGTGGATGGCAAGCTCTGGCAGCCGCGCAACGCCGGTAATTTTGCCAGACCGGTCATCAGCCTGCGGGAAGCCCTGGCCCGGTCGGTCAATCGGGCCACCGTGGACCTGGCCATGAAAGTGGGCCTGGATCAGGTCGTTCAAACCGCCGCCCGGTTTGATTTTTCAACCCCTTTAAAACCTTATCCCTCCCTGGCTTTGGGGGCCGTTGACGTGGCGCCGATGGAACTCGCAAGGGCCTATTGCGTTTTTTCTGCCGCCGGCCTGCTGCCCAACCCCGTCGGCCTGCGGGATGTCTACAACGACGTGGGCCAACCTCTGGAAAGACGCCATATGCGAGCCCGGCGTGTCATTGATCCGGAGCGGGCTTTTTTGATGACCACGCTTTTGCGCAGTGTGGTCAGGGAGGGGACCGCACGGGGGCTGGCAGGCCATGGTATTCATTTTCCGGTGGCCGGCAAAACCGGCACCACCAACAATTCCCGGGATGCCTGGTTTGTGGGGTATACGCCCGATATTCTGATCCTGGTATGGGTAGGGTATGACAGCGGGGCCTCGATTCATGCCTCGGGCGCCACGGCGGCGCTGCCCATCTGGGCGGAGCTGGCCCGCGCCATTCCCCATCAGATCACCGGAGGCGACTTTGCGGTGCCCCCCGGTGTCGAGCAACGGGTTATCTGCTCCCGGGATGGTTTTCCATCCTATGGCGAGGACTGTGGGGAAACCACGACCGAATGGTTTTTAGCCGGAAACGTGCCGGAGGATTCAGCCACCCTGCATCATCCGGACGCGGTGCTGGAGCGGTTGATGCAGAAAATCAAAGGAAGGTCTGATGACTTTTAAGGCTCGACGGTGCCTGGCGACGGTTTTTTTTATGATGGTTTTTGCCTGCCGACCCATGGTGATGCCACCGCCGCCGGCATCAGAACCGCCTCCCCCTGCCGTGCAGGAAGTGCCTGAGGAAAGCGCATCGCCGGAAGCTGTCCGGAATGAACTCCATCGCCGGGAAGGTGTGGCGGCCGCATTGACCGAGCGGGGGCGCGCCCTTCTGGCGGAGGGGCAGGTGGATTCGGCCATCCGATTTTTCGAGCAGGCCCTGGCCCAGTCGCCGCATTTCGGTCCCGGCTATTATTATCTGGCGGCATCATGGCTGAAGAAGGAGAACGCTCCCCAGGCGAAGGTTTTTCACGATCAGGCCACGCTTTATCTCCGCGGTCAGCCGGCATGGCAGGCGCGCCTGGACGCCCAGGGTCGAAGCATCACGCAAAAAATGTCCGAATTGGTGATTCCCTGATCGCATTGCCCGGCTTTTTTGCAGATACGCCCACGAATGGTCCTTGTTCACTTCGTTGCCCGGTCTCAGCTGATATAGCCCTTGTCCGGATGCCATCGTTTGATCTTGATGTGGTTGGGAAAGGCATGCGGTTTAAAAACGGATTTGTCCAGGAGGACCCGCAAACAGTCCTGGATGCCCTCCGACATGGTGGGGTGAGGGTGCACTGATTTTAGGGCATCCCGGATACCCTTGTCCTGATCCATCAAAAAAGCGATGGACATGATCGTATTGGACGCCTGGGGTCCGGCCGCGCGCATGCCCACCACTTTTTGTTCCGCGTCGTCGCTGACGATGATTTTGAGAAATCCCTGGGTGGCCCGCATGGCAATGGCCCGCGGGAGCAATGCGTTGGCATAGTAAGCCACCCGGTAGGGCAGCTTCTTTTTCTGGCAGGCTTTTTCGTTGAGGCCGACGGCGGCCACGGCCGGTTTGAAAAACATGACGGTGGACATGTTGCGATAGTTGAGGGGCCAGCGGTTGGTCTCGTACATATGCTTGACGGCGAAACGGCCTTCCATTTCGGCCAGGTTGACCAGGGCGGGCCGATGGGTGACGTCGCCGGCGGCATAGATATGGCCTTTGACCTGGCAATCTTCCGAGGTGGCCAGATAGCCGTCGGGGTCGGGCGCAAGACCGGCGTTTTCCAGCTTCAGACAATCGAAATTCGCCTGGCGGCCAATGGATATGAGAGCGGCGTCGACCTCCAGTACTTCCGAATGGCCGTCGTCGTAGTCCAGAATGACCTGCAGGTAATCGTCAAAATGGCGGATGTCCCGCAAAATGGCGGAATGCAGAATTTGCACGCCGTTGCTGGTTAAATTGGAACTGATAAAATCGCTCACATCGTCATCTTCGTAGGGAATGATGCGCTCGGCATAGTCCACCAGGTAAACCTGGGTCTGGCCGAAATTGGAGAAGATGGTGGCATATTCGCAGCCGATGACACCGGCGCCGACGATGACCAGGCGTTTGGGGAACGCCTTGAGATTGAGGATCGTATCGGAGTCGACCACGCGCTCACCATCGGTGACGATGCCGGGAAAGGCCCGCGGGCGGGATCCGGTGGCGATAATGAAATAGTCCGCCTGGACGTCCTCTTTTTCCCCGCCGGGGAGGGCGACGGTCACCACATGATCGTTCACGAAGGACGCCCAGCCTTTTTTCAGGGTTACCGATCCGGGTCCCTGCCAGCGCCGGGGCGAAAACGTTTCGATTTGCGAGAGCATCTGGTATTGCTTTTCCCCCACGGCCTGGAGCACCGAATTCCGCATGGCCTGGTAGTCCATTTGCAGACCGGAGGCCCGGTAGCCCCGCAGGGTTTGGGCGGCGATGGAAAAGTCCTTGGCCAGTTCCCACATGGTCTTCGAGGCCAGGGCCCCCCACATGACGCCGGCCCCGCCGATTTCACGCCCCTCGACGATGCAGACGTGTTTGCCCAGATCAAGTGCCCGCATGGCCGCCGCAAAGCCGCCGGGTCCGCAGCCAATGACGCATAAATCGTAATGATTGTTTTCGATGTGTGTCATGGGTTTGATCCTTTGGAGTTATTCGGCTATACGCAAAAGACGTTAAAAGAAAAAGGGCCGACCGTCAACCGGTAGACGCCTTAAATGGAGTTGGCATGATCCGTCGCTATGCTGCTGTGGGGGCGCCGCCGCTTTTTTTGATCCTGGTGACGCTCCTTCTGGTTCACTACCAGCCTTTGATTCTCGATACCCTTTGGGGCGGGCGATTGCCCGATGCCTGGCGGGGGATGATTTTCCACCTTCCCCTGGTGCTCGCGGCCACAGGGGTGGTGATCGGTCTGCGCATGGGCAGCGCTGGTGTCGTGATGATCATGCTGACCGCCGGTGTCGTAACAGACGGGCTGAATCCCGGTGGCTTTTTCAATTATCCCTTGGCTGGGAATCAACGCGCGATGCCAACGGTCTGGGTTTGGCTGCTGCCGGTGAATTACCTTTTGGGCCGCTGGTGCCTGGGGCATTCCTGGCGATCCCGACGCGGCCTGATCGCTCTGGCGGGGGGCCTGTTCTGGACGGGCTGGGTATATGCTGTTGGGTGCACCGGCCGGGGGGAGGCCATCCTCAAGCGGGCCTTCGGTTGGGCGGAAACCCTGCCGGTCGATTTGTCTGCAATGCTGGCGCTGTGGGACGGCGCTTTACCGCCTCTGAGCGTGGCGCTTTATCTGATGGCCCGTGCCATCCGTCGGCATGATCCCGTCTGTGCCGGTTTGGGCGCCAGTCTTGTGATGCTGCTGCCGCCGGTTGTTCGATCCCTGAACGGTCTTTCCCTGGCGATCGTCGCGGCTGCCGCCGTCCTGGTGATGCTGGTGGGCATCCTGGAATCCATGTTCGATCGGGCCTACCGGGACGGGCTTACGGGTCTGCCTGGTCGCCGCGCCCTGAACGACATGCTCCCGCAACTGGGGCGTCGCTTTGCCATTGCCATGCTGGACGTGGACCATTTCAAGCGCTTCAACGATCGTTATGGGCATCGTACGGGGGACGATGTGTTGAAAATGATTGCCGCCCGGATGCAGCGGATTTCGGGCGGGCGAGCGTTTCGCTACGGCGGGGAGGAGTTTGCCGTCATTTTCAGGGGGCGGGCGGCGCGGCGGGCGGCCGACCGGATGGAAGCCTTCCGGGAAGCCTTGGCGCAGACGCCTTTTGTCATTCGCCGTGTACCGCGAACCTCAAAAAAAAGGCGCGGTTCCCGAACCGCCCGGACATCATCGCGGCAGCAGGTCAAAATCACGGTCAGCATTGGCCTGGCGCTGCCGCAAAAGGGCCGCAAAAAACCTTCCGACGTGCTGGCCGCGGCTGACAAGGCACTCTATAAAGCCAAGAAAGCGGGGCGCAACCGGGTAGCGGCGTGATGCCGAAAAGGCCATCGCCGCTGTCTGTCGGAACCAATTAATGTCGGATTGACCGGAATCGCACCACCCGGCAATACGGAAAGGTGGTTTATTTATGATTGTGCCTTACAAGGGGAGGACCCCTACCATCGGCAACCGGGTCTTTATCGCACCTACGGCCGTTGTGATCGGGGATGTCGACATCGCCGACGGCGCCAGCATCTGGTTCAATGCCGTCATCCGGGGTGATCTGGCGTCGATTCGTATCGGCCGGGACACCAATATCCAGGACAACTGCACCATCCATGTGGATGCCGGCTGCCCGGCCGTTATCGGCGCCTCGGTGGTGGTCGGCCATAACGCGGTCATTCACGGATGTACCCTCGAGGACGAATGCCTGATCGGCATCAATGCGGTGGTTTTAAACGGGGCCCACATCCGAAGGGGGTCCGTGGTGGCGGCCGGGGCCGTGGTGCTGGAAAACCAGGCCATCGGCCCCCAGGAACTGGCCGCCGGTCTTCCCGCCCGGGTTCGTAAACAGCTGCCGGCCACCATGCCGGAAACCATTCGCCACGATGCCGGCATCTATTGCGAACTGGCCCGGCACTATGTCAAAGGGCCCACCGGATAGGTTTATCAGAAAGAGAATAGTTTTCGCCGTGCGGTTCTCATGCCAGCCAGGCGTCCCGCTTTTCCTGGCGACGTGTCAGGTGATAGTGCACGAAGGCATTTAGGCAGATCATGGCCCGGTTGGCGGTGAGAAAGGTCGGTACGCCGCCGGCCTCCAGGATCTGGCCGAAGCGGTTATAGACGGCGCCGGCCCCAAAGGCCACGTTGACGGATACCACGATGGGTTTTTTGAATTCATGCGCCAGTCGGACGATGCGGTTGGCCAGGTGATCTTCAGTTCGCGCGATTTCATCATCCGTGGTGTGCAGGAGGATGCTGTGGGGGACGATGGAGATGATCAGGGCATCCACCGTAGCGCATTGCAGCATGGCACGGATGCAGTCGCCATACAGGGCATCTCCGGCCATGGGAGTCAGGTCCAGCAATGAATCGACGTTGACATAGGAGGGGAGCAGTCCTCCCAGCGTTTCGTGTGTGGGGGGATCCAGCGGGGCGACCTGCAGACGGCCGAGGTTGTCGGCGGCGTAGGTTTTTTCATAGCCGGCATTGGCGACCAGGGCCACGCGGTTGCCCCGGATGTCGCAATCCTTCAGCAGGGCGAACGTTTTGATGAAATCGCCATGGTCGATCATGGTTTCCGCCACAATGAGGCCCGCTTGCTTCATGGCGGCCTTGGCGACTGCGTATTCACCGGCGATGCTGGCCGTATGGGATTCCGTGGCTTGTTTTCCGGCCTCGGTGCGCCCGGCCTTATAAACCACGATGGGCGTATGCGTCTGCCGGGCGGTGTCGAAAAATTTCCTACCGCCGCCGGCCTTGAAACCCTCGATATAGCAGCCGATGACATCCACTTCGGGGTCCCGGTCGAAATAGGCCACCAGGTCGGCTGGATCCACATCCAGCTGATTGCCGTAACTGACGATGACTTTGGGAGAAATGGCATTGCGCAGGTTGTAGATTTCGGTAATGCCCAGGGCGCCGCTTTGGCTCAGAATGGCCACGTTGTTGTTCTTTTGGAGATCAACGTGGAATTTTTCTTCCGGCACGAAGAACGTGTTGATGCCCGGAGCCCGCTCGTCACCGCTGTAAAAGATCCCCAGGCAGTTGGGGCCGATGAGCCGCATGCCATGACGACGGATGAGGTCCCGGATTTCTTCCTCCAGCCGTATATCCTTGCGCGTTTCACTGAACCCGCCGGGGATGAGGATTATGGCACGTACCCCCTTGTGGGCGCAGGCCTCGATGACGGCAACACTCTGGTCGGCCGGTACGGCCACCACGGCCAGATCGACGGGCTCGGTGATATCCCGCACGGAGAGGAAAAGTGGTTGGGTCCGGCCGGCGAGTTCGATGCGGCCGCCCTTGATGCTGACCCCGTAAACATCCCGCCGTTTCAGGCGCAGGAGATTTTCCAGGATGATATTGCCCGGTTTGGTGCTGTCCGTATGGCTGATGCCGATGACGGCAATGCCCCGGGGCTCGAAAAAAGGGGCCAACTGGTCGAAAGGCTCCATTGGCGTCGTGGGCCGGATCCCGGTCCGTTTAGCGATGGTGGCAAAGCCGTCCAGCGCCACAAACCGGCCGTGGGGGTCGAAAACAAACGGGTTGATCTCCAATTCTTTCAGGATGAAGCGCGATGTCCGGGGGATAAAATTGGAAAAATCAGTGGCCAGGCGGCTCAGTTGCACGCCGGCCCGAACGATCTGGTCGACATGGTCACTGCGGGCTTCCTGAAGATATTTTTGGTAGATTTTCGTGGACTGCAACAGGGCCCGTGCCCAGGCTTCGTCAATCGGTGCCAGGATGAGGTTCGGGGGGGAGAAATGTTCGGCGAAGTGCTCGGCGTCGGTGCCCCCCTTGCTGAAGGAAATGACGGGGCCGAAGGCATCGCTTTCCCTGAAACCAAGCAGGACTTCATTGCCGAGATCTTTGGTGTAGTGGATATGGTCAACCAGAAGAACACCGGCTACAGGGCAGTGTTGCGACGCGACGTCGCTGATCATGCGATCACAGCTGAATTGTAAAAAATCGAGATCCCGGTGAACGGTGCGAACGCCGCTGACCGCCATCTTGTGGGCCACGGCCGGTGATACGATTTTCATCACCAGGGTATCGTGTGAAAAACGATCCAGAATTTGCGGGGTGATTTCCGCCGCATGCCGGACGAATGCGACGGTTGGCGTTTCCATTCCGAGCAGGTTCAGGATCCGATAAACTTCATGCTCGAAAAGGGTCTCGCGGTCTTCAAGCCAGGCTTGTGCGAGTATCCGGTCGACGGCCTCAACATCGGATGGTGCCAGGGATGCCATGATGATCACGCCTCCAGGCTGCTCAGGTTTTTCGAAAGAAAGGGGCCTGATCCATTTTTTTTGGGGGGGGTGATCGGCCCGGCCCTAAACCGTTCCTTGCACTTGCCGCCTGTTTTCATATAATTATCAGGCTTGGTGATGTATTGACAAGGGCTGTCGCAGTTTTCAGGCCCTTGAATCGCATAAGACCACCACGGGGAACCGGATGACGAAAGAGCGGTGCCCAGGAGAAAAAAATATGGAAGTCCTGATGGTCTGTACCGGCAATATCTGCCGCAGCCCGATGGCGGAAGGGCTGTTGCGGCATATGCTGCCCGATAGACTGGAGGCGGATATCCGGGTTCGTTCGGCGGGTACCCATGGCCTGGACAGTGCGCCGGCCTCGGATTTCGCCATCCAGGCGGCGGCGGAAATGGGCGTCGATATTTCCGGACACAGGGCGCGTTCCCTGGACCCCGAAATGGTCTCCGGGGCGCATCTTATTCTGGTGATGGAACCCTTCCACCGGGAGATCGTGACCCGGGCGGTGCCCCCTGAGGAAAACCGCCGGATCCGGCTGCTGGCCGATTTTGAGCGTCCCCGGCAGTCGGATACCATCGATGACCCCTATCATCGTCCTCTGGAAGATTACCGGATTTGCGCGAGGCGGATTCGGCAATGCCTGGAGGGGGTTGTTCGCCACCTGGCATCCGAGCGGCAACTTCGTCCTGGTTCTTCATCATAACAAGGATCGCAACCAATGAAACTATCCATAAGGTGGGTCCTGATACTGGGGTTTCTGGCCATGATATGGGTCACCCAGATTATCACGATCTCCTCCAGCTATGTCTCCTCCCAGCGCGTCCTGCTGGACCATGCCCAGGATATCATGCGCAATATTGCCGACCTGGCCATGGAGCAGGCGGAAAGCCACCTGATTCATGCCGAATCGGCCGCTCACCTTACCAAGCGGCTGTTGACATCCAATGTGGTCAGCCGTGCGCGGGACCGCATGACGGATCTGGAACGTTACTTTCATGACCAGTTGGAGGTCTATCCTCATTTTGCGGGGATTTATCTCGGGGAGCCCAACGGCGATTTTTTTGATGTCCGACGGGACGCAACCCACGGTACGGACGGCACGCGCACCAAGATTTCGATTCATACCAAGGTTGGCAAGGAGACGCGTCTGATTTGGCGCAACCGTGCGCATCAGGTTGTTCACCGCCAGGACGTTGCGAATGATGGCTATGACCCCCGCAAGCGTCCCTGGTTTATCAAAGCCATGGAGGCCCAAGATATCGTCTGGACAGACCCCTATATCTTTTATACCTCCCAGAAGCCTGGCATTACCATCGCCGGCCCCGTCCTGACCCCGAAAGGCCATCTCAAAGGTATCGTCGGGGTCGATATCGAAATCGACGAACTCTCCCTGTTCATCAGCAAGCTGCGCATCGGCAAAAACGGCCGCGCCTTCATGCTCAACCGCAACGGGGATGTGGTGGCCTTCCCGGATTTGGCCAAATTGAAATACAAAGACCCCGCCGGAGGGCAGGCCTATCGCCTGGCCAAAATCGATGAGGTGGATGATGTGCTCAGCCGTAAGGCTTTTGACGCCATGGGCCTGGTGTACGATCAGAACCGCCGCTTCAAACTGGATTCCCCCCGGTTTGGAAAATTCGAACATGCCGGGCAAATTTACCACACCATGTTCACGCCGTTTCTTGAGCAGCAGTGGCCCTGGGTGATCGGGGTTTACATCCCCGAGGACGATTATATCGGTGCAATCAAGGACAACCGCCGGGACAATATCGTCATCACCCTCATCTGTTCGGTGGCGGCCACCATTTTTGGCCTTTGGTTGGCCAGCGGGATCATTCGTCCGGTGGCCGGCATGGCCGAACAGGCCCGGGCGATCCGGAAAAAAGATTTCGAGTTTCCGGTGTCCACCGATTCCATCTATCGCGAGATTCAGGCGACCGCCGATTCTCTGGCCGCATTAAAAACAGCACTGCGGCAAAGTCGGGAGAAATACCGCAGTATCTATGACAATATCCAGGACATTTATTACGAAAGCGATATGACCGGAACCCTCCTGGAAATCAGTCCCTCGGTGGAGAAACAAACCCGTTACACCCGTGAAGAACTGATCGGGGAGTCTGTTTATCGCCTTTACCAGGACCCCTCGCAACGGGAGGCCCTTTTAGAAGTTTTTTTCGATAAAGGGCAAGTGTCCGATTTCGAAATCGACCTCAAAGACAAGGACGACACCCTGCTGCATTGCTCCATCAGTGCGCGCCTGCTGCGCAAAGCCGATGATACGCCGGAAAGAATGGTGGGCTCGCTGAGGATCATCAACGATCGCAAGCAGGCGGAACAGGAACTGGAAAAATACCGGCGTGAACTCGAAAGCCTCGTTCATGTGCGCACGGCGGATCTGGAAGCGACCAATCAAAAGCTTATCCAGGAGATTGAACAGCGTAAGACCACCGAGGAAGCACTGCGTAAGAGCGAGGGGCGTTACCGCACTATCCTGGAAGACATCGAAGAAGGGTATTTCGAATGTGATCTGCAAGGCCGGTTGACATTTTTCAACGATCCCCTGTGCCGTATCATGGGATTCAGCCGCGCTGAATTGCAGGGCATGGACGGGCGCCACTTCATGTCGGAGGAATCGGCACACAAAATTAGCAAGCGTTTTCGGGATATTACCGCTGAAGGTCATGTGGTCAAAGTGACCAATCTGGAAGTTTTTCGACGTGATCGGGCGCATCGCACCATGGAAATCTCGGCTTCCCTGATCAGCGATCGACATGGCAATCCTTCAGGCCATCGTGGTTTGGTTCGCGATGTTACGGAGCGTTTGCAGGCAGAACGCGAGCGCCGGCGAATGGAAGTGAAATTTCAGCAGGTGCAGCGGCTTAAAGGCCTGGGAACCCTGGCGGGAGGCGTAGCCCATGATTTTAACAACCTGCTCATGGGGATCCAGGGCAATGTGTCGGTGCTTCTTTTGGATTGTCCGCCGGATTCGGAGTTGTACGAGAATCTCCAGAGCATCCAGCAATGTGTGGAAAGCGGGGCCAAACTGACCCAGCAGTTGCTGGGGTTCGCCCGTGGCGGGAAATACGTGGTGGAACCGACGGATCTCAACAGCATCGTACGGTCAACATCCCAGCTGTTCGGCCGGACGCGCAAGGAAATCGTCATCTTTGAAAATTATGAAGACGATATCTGGGCCGTCAACGTGGACCAGAAGCAGATCGAACAGGTTCTCCTGAACATCTATATCAATGCCTGGCAGGCCATGCCCGACGGTGGCGAATTGTATTTACGGACTGAAAATGTCGTTCTGGATGGCCAGCGGGGCAAATTCTTCCATACGGTGCCCGGAAAATATGTCAGGATATCCATCAAAGATACCGGTGAGGGCATGGACGACATTACCATGCAGCGTATTTTTGAGCCCTTTTTCACAACCAAGGAAATCGGAACCGGGACGGGGCTCGGCCTGGCATCGGCGTTTGGAATCGTCAAGAGTCACAGTGGGTATATCGATGTGAAGAGCAGTCCGGGCCACGGGGCGATTTTCACGATTTACCTGCCGGCTACGGAAGCCATGATTACCGTCGCTGAAAAAAAGGTTATCGAACTGGTGCCGGGAACGGAGACCATTTTGCTGGTGGACGATGAAAACAGTATCCTGGAGGCCTGTGCGTCCATGCTCAAGAAGCTGGGCTACGACGTCATGGTGGCCCGGGGCGGCCAGGAAGCACTGGATGTCTACCGCAAGCATCAGTCCGAGATTGATCTTGTTATTCTTGATATCATTATGCCCGATTTGAGTGGCGGTGAGGTATTTGACCGGCTTCTGGATATGAACTCCGAGGTCAAGGTCCTGCTTTCCAGTGGCTACAGCATCGAGGACCAGGCCGCGGAAATCATGCGGCGGGGTTGTGACGGCTTTATCCAGAAACCGTTTCAACTGGATCAGTTGCACCGCAACATCCGGGAGATTATGGGAACCTAAGGCGGAGCGGCTAATGGGAGGGAGCGGCGGATACCATTGGGTCTGCCAAACACAAAAGGGGCGGCATTGCCGCCCCTTGAGGTCAAATGGTGGAGCTGAGGGGACTTGAACCCCTGGCCTCATGACTGCCAGTCATGCGCTCTCCCAGCTGAGCTACAGCCCCGTTTTCGTAAGCGCGGAAGCTAACAGACTATCAGGTGGCTGTCAATATATATTTTTGGACCATGTTCCGGTCACGGTGTCGTGAGGAAGATGTCCGATCGGAACGGCTTTTGGCCGGTCCGGGTCCTCTATTGACAAAAATGATCGATAAATCTATCTAATGCGTTTGTCGTTTTGGGGAACAACAGTTCGGCCTATCGACATGGAATCGCATGGATTCCGTTTTATGGAAAGGATCGATAAGGCCTGCGAATAAGGATGCGGCAGCGAGCGGGTCCGGTTTGAAACCGCAGTCGGATCACGGAGAAAGGATGGCTATGCTCACTCAGATGCGGGAAAATGTCGGCAGTTGGATTATCAAAATACTGCTTGGCGCGATCGTCGTCGTTTTTGTACTGTGGGGGGTGGGGCCCGAACAGAAAAACTCCAATACAACCGTTGCGACGGTGGATGGGGAGCCCATCGGGTATATGGAATTCAGCCGGACCTACCAGAATTTGATGGAAAACGTCCGGCGGCAATTTGGCGGCAATGTCGATGAAGACATGATCAAAGCGCTCAATTTGAAAGAGCAGGCCGTCAAAGAGTTGGTGGACCGCCGTATTATTCGCAATGCCGCGGCGGAGATGGGCTTCAGGGTCACGGACGAAGAACTGAGCGCGGCGATCAGAGCCATCCCGGCCTTTCAGGCCAATGGGGGCTTCAACTCCCAGGCTTACCAACAGGTGTTGAGCCGGCTTGGTTTGACACCGGAAGCTTTTGAAGCCTCCCACCGGGAAGATCTGCTCATTCAAAAAGTGAGTGACTTTATCACCCGCACGGTAAACGTTTCCGAGGATGAGGCGGCGGCGTGGCATCAGTGGCAAAACACAACGGTCGATATCGAATACTTAATTGTTGAGCCGGCACGTTATACGGATATTGACCTGAACGAGGAGGAACTCCGATCCCATTTTCGGTCGAATGAAGCCCAATACAAAACCGCGCCCAAGGCAAAAGTCCGCTATGTGGTATTCCGGCCGGCAGACTATAAATCCCGCGTTGTGTTGGAGGATGATGAAGTCAAGGCCTATTATGATGAAAATCCGAAGGAGTTCTTTTCGCCTGAATCCGTCGAAGCCCGCCATATTCTCATCAAAGTGGACAAAGATGCCGATGATGCGGCTGTTGAGGCGGGCCGCCTGCGCACTTCCGAAATCCATACGCGTCTTTTGAAGGGTGAGGATTTCGCTGAACTGGCCAAGCAGCTGTCGGAAGGACCTTCCAAAGACCAGGGGGGCTACTTGGGCACCTTTGGCCGTGGCCGCATGGTGAAACCCTTTGAAGACGCGGCCTTTGCCCTGCAAACGGGTGAGATGAGCGAACCGGTCAGGACCGATTTTGGATGGCATATCATTAAGGTGGAAAACCATCATGCGGCCGAGACCCAGTCCTTTGAAGCGTCCGAGGACAAGATCCGCGGTCAGTTGAGCGACAAAAAAGCCCGGGCGCTGGCGTTGGAAGATGCCGAATCCGCCTATGACATGTCCTATGGCGGTGACGATCTCCTGGCGGCGGCCGAACGCTACGGTGTAACGGTGCAAACCACCGGCCTGTTTGCCCGCAATGATACCATACCCGGGGTGGCCAATTCCGGCCAATTTGCCGAAACGGGCTTTCGCTTGGACGCGATGGCCGTGGGCGAAGTCCAGGATTTGGGGGATGGGTTTTATATCCTCCAGACGCTCGAAAAACTTCCCGCTCAAATCCCCGCTTTCGAAGAGGTCCAGGCGCGCGTAAAGCAGGATCTGACGGCCGCCAGGCAGTGGGACAAAGCCCAGACCGAAGCGGATGGCCTGCTCGACGCCCTGCGTGAGGGAAGCCCCTTGGCGGAGATTGGCGCATCGAATAATATGAGTGTCCAGACCAGCGGCTGGTTTAAAAGAGGAGATGCTGTGCCGGAGATTGGATTCGAGCCGGACCTGACGGCAGCCGCCATGAAGCTTTCCGTGGATAATCCTTTTCCCGACAAGGCGGTGCGTGTCCAGAAGGGTGTTGTCGTTTTTCGGTTCGTTGATCGGCATATCCCGGAAATCTCCGGCGATGATGCGGAACTGGATGATATCAGGAAGCAGCTGCGCCAGCGCAAACAGCGGGAAATTTACGGAAACTGGATGGCAGAAGCCCGCAACCAGGCTGAAGTTGAGATTGACCATGAATTGCTGAAATAGGGGGGCAGGCCGGTTGCATTCACCTTTTCGGAGAACTTTCCATGGCCAAAAAAAAGAAACCCAAAGTTGACCTGAAAACATTTACCGTCAAGAAATGCCCCTACTGCTACAGCCACCTGACGGTCAATGCCAATCGCTGTGATCGTTGCGGCAAGCGGGTTGGACCGGTGGAATCTTCGGGGTGGGCCAAAAAGACGGTGGACTGGAAAGCCTATATTACCGCGGCGGCGGCGGTGACCCTTTTTCTGGTGTATTTCTGGTGGGCCTTCATGCGGTAGCGGTGTGTTTATCGTTAGGCCCAGCCAGACACGAGGGGCGCACTCCGAAGGGGGGGCTGTTTTGCCGCCTCGGGTTTGTACCCCTCGTCCCGACAACTGTTTTCAGCGGGAAAGCATGGCCCGCATCATGTCGCCGGCGTTTTCCGCATGGTCGGCGATGGAACCGATGGTTTCGGCCAGCCTGATCATGTGGAATACGGTGACCGGATCAATGGCCATGTTGAACACGCGTTGCTTAATCGCGGCTTCCGCCTTGTCCGCCTCGTGCTCCTGGGATCTGACCTTGCGGATGATTTCCTTGACCGCCACCCGTTGTTTTTCCGAGTAGGTCTCAAAATAGCGTTTGGCGCCCGCCACCATACGACTCAATTCTTCCAGCGGGTCGATAACGGCATCCACCAGTAAAAAAATATCTTTATGCACTTCTTCCGGAATGCCGGGTTCGGTCCGGTAGGATATCCAGTTCAAGGAATCTTTGACGGCATCGAGGACCTGGTCCTGCTCGCGCAGATAACGGAAGAGCTGGAATTTGCTGACCGGCATCAATGTGCCGATGGGCAGATGCCCGCGAATGCGGCGTTTGATGCTGTCCGCCTGGTTTTCCAGTTGACTGACCTCCCTGCGGAGTTCCTCGAACTGGCCGCAGCGGTCGGAGATGTGACATTCGATGGCCTGTTGGAAGGCCCAGGCGCATTCTTTGACCTTTTCGGCGTGTTCCAGCAGACCCTCGAAGGGCGAGGTGACAAACGAGGATAAAAAGGGAATACGCATGATGCTCTCCTTTTGACAATCGTCCCCGATTTACATGAGGTGTTCCAATAGTTTGAACACGACCATGCTGGTCAGGGCTGCGGCGGGAACGGTTAATACCCAGTAAAAAACAATCTGATACATGATGCGAAAGTTGACGGCCTCGATGCCCCGGGCCAACCCCACACCTAAAACACCGCCCACCGCCGCATGGGTGGTGGATACGGGTAAACCCATTTTCGATGCCATCAGAACCGTCGTGGCGGCAGCGAAATCGACGCAGAAACCGCGCGTATTGGTCAGTGTCGTTATTTTGGTGCCGATCGTATCCATGACACGGTGGCCGGCCATGCCGATGCCGCAGGCGATGCCGATGCCGCCAAAGAGCAGGAGCACGATGGGAACCGGCACGGTGTCGCCAACGGTGCCGGTTTTTACAAGGAAATAGATAACGGCCAGCGGCCCAATGGCGTTGGCGACATCGTTGGCCCCCTGGGCCAGGGCGACATAACACGAGGTGCCGATTTGAATCTTGCGGAATATTTCTTCGGTGCCGTTATCATCGGGTTGCACGAAGCGCCTGAGCAGGCCCTGTCCGCTAAATCCCACCAGGGCCGCAAGGACGACCCCCAGCAGAAGGGCCTGGGGCGTATCCACTGTCAGGGTTTTACCCAGGGGTGTTTTGAACAGGAACGACAGCACCACCACAAATACCGCCAGCCCGATAAAGGCGGGCGCAAGCCTCAACGCCCAGCGAAAGGCATCGCGTTTTCGAAGGATCAATTTGACGATGATTTTAAACATGCTCCAGCCGATAATGAGGCTGAAGACCGGGGAAATGATCCAACTGGCGACGACGGCCCCCAACTTGCCCCAGTTGACGACCGAAACACCGCCGGCCATGATGCCGAATCCGATCATGGCGCCAACGATGGAATGGGTGGTCGATACCGGGAGCGATTTCCAGGTGGCAAAACTGACCCACAACGCGGCCGCCAGAAGGGCTGAAAATGCGCCGATCAAGGCCAAGTGCGGATCGGTAAGAATATCCGTTGAAACAATGCCTTTGCGTATGGTGTTGGTGACATGGGCGCCAATCACGGTCGCCCCTACGCAGTTCAGAATACCGGCAATGAAGACCGCCTGGCGGATGGTGATGGCTTTGGCACCCACGGCCGACGCCATGGAATTGGCCACGTCATTGGCGCCAATATTCCACGACATGTAAAATCCGACAATATAACCGAATATCAGAACCAGTGATTCGGATAGCATGCGCTGAAGATTTCCCGTCGGTTTATCCCTGTCCCCTGTGCTTTGTGATTAGCATGCCTTGGGATGCTAATCAAATCCTAACAAATGGAAGGGCGAACGTGGCTGATCAGATGCTGCCCCAGCGAAAGATGGGGTGTTTGGCCGGTTACCAGAGCGATCCGGATTGGCGTTCCAGGATGGTTTCCGGGAGTTCGGCAAGGAAGCGGGATGGCTGGCTTAAGAGCATGCCGGACATACGATCATACACCTGGCCCGGGCACATGAAATAAAGTTGTTCCCGGGCACGGGTCGAGGCGACATACATCAGCCGCAGTTCTTCGTCGAGTTGTCCCTCGTTTTCCGTGGCCATCAGCGAAGGGAAACGGCCGTCCAGGGCCCAGAGGATGAAAACGGTATGCCACTCGAGCCCCTTGGCCGAGTGTACGGTTGAAAGGACCAGATGATCCTCCGCGGTGTCGGCAGTACCGAAAGCGCCCGAAATAGTCGTCGTTGGGGGCTCTAAGGTCATATCTTCAAGAAAGTCATCCAGGCTCTCATAGGTTTCCATAATGGCCAGAAGCTGTTCCAGATCCCGGGCGCGCTTGGGATGATCGTCAAACCGTTGCTTTAAGATCGGCTGGTAATAGGCCAGGATCTGCTCCCCCTGCTGGGACGGCGACAAGGTGATGTCATCGACGGCCGCGATGAGTTCTTTGAGTTGCCGGATGCCCGGTTTCTGCGCCATCTTGGATTCGTCTTCCAGAAAACCACCCAGCCCTTTCTCCCGATGGCGCAGGTGGTCATAAAGGCTTTGGGCCGACTTGGGACCGATCTTGTCGACCAGCAGTAAAATGCGGAACCAACTCAGGCGGTCATAAGGATTGGTCAGGATGCGCAGGTGGGCCAGGACGTCCTTGATATGGGCGGATTCCATGAATTTAAACCCGCCGTATTTGACATAGTCGATTCCCTCGCGTGTCAATTCCACTTCCAGGTCGAACGCATGGAAGCCGGCACGGAATAGAACGGCAATATCGTTGAGAGGTATTCCGCGGTCGGACAATTCCCGGATTTTATCGACAACAAAGCGGGACTGGCTGTTTTCACTGCCGGTATGCACCAGGCGGGGGGCATGGCGACCCGCCCGTTTTGAAAATAGCGTCTTGGGATACTTCTCGATGGCTTGGTCGATCAGCCGGTTGGTCAAAGTCAGGATTGGTTCAACGCTGCGGTAGTTTTCTTCAAGGGTGATGATCCGTGTGTTGGGGAAAAGGACAGGAAAGTCCATGATGTTGCGAAAGTTGGCACCCCGGAAGGAATAAATGCTTTGGGAATCATCGCCGACAACCATGATATTGCGGTGGTCACCGGCAAGGAGGTGAACAATGCGGGCCTGCACGTGATTGGTGTCCTGGTATTCATCCACCATGACATGGCGATATCGTGCCGAAATACGCTCGCGAATGTCAGGATGCTGGTCCAGCAGGCACCAAAGATTGTTCAGGAGGTCGTCGTAGTCCATCAGGGCCTGCTGTTTTTTCAGTTCGCCATAGCCGTTCTGTATTTCAAGCAAAACATCCAGATAGGGGGAAAAATGCGGATACTCCATATCGACCACGTCTTCCAGTGAAGCATCTTTGTTGGCGGCTTTGCTGAGAATATCCGCGAGCGTTTTCTTGCGGGGGAAGGCGCCGAGTTTGGGAATATCGATCTTTTCCTTGAGTACGAATCCGATAAGGCTTTCCGCATCCGGCCGATCGATAATGGAAAAGCTGTTGGGAAAACCCAATGCCGCCGCATAACGTTTGAGCATGCTGTTCGCAAAAGAGTGAAACGTACCGCCGGCAATCTGACGGCAGCGGTCATCCAGCAGGCGACTGGCGCGCTGCAGCATTTCCCCCGCTGATTTGCGTGTAAATGTCAGCAATAAGATGGATTCCGGTTGATGACCTTCCTGTACCAGGCGTGCCGCGCGATAAGTGAGTGTCCGCGTCTTTCCGCTTCCCGCACCGGCAATAACCAACAAAGGCCCCTCATCATGAAAAACCGCTTCAAACTGGACGGCATTGAGCTCTGTGCTAAATTTTTTTCTAAGCGTTAGTGACATGAAATTCTCGTTATCTTTCCCCGCTTGAGACCACGTCAACGACCTTAAGACAAGGCCTATGCGATGGCGTCGGACGGGAGGGCAGTCATGTTTAGCCGGGCCAAAAGAACGATATGGCCGGCATTGAGATTATGTCTGCGTGTTCTTCCACAGGCCCCTGGATTTGTCAATGTCCATATGGCTCTGGGGTGCGGCGTCACATAGCTTGTGAAAGGGATCCCGGAAAGAGGTATGCCGGGGCAAGCCGGGAAGTGATCTACTCTATCGCATACCCAGAGATTACCAATTATTTTTTCTTCGGAGATATTTTTGGGGCATTGTGTATCTACACCTGTGTGAGATTACGGATAGTAATAGAAAGGGTGATTTATAATTAAAGATAAAAATTACAATGAGTTATGTTTTGTAATTGTTTTATGGAGAAGATATTCAGTAAATCCTTACAGTGCCTGAATTGTTAGCCACAACCTCGCCTAATGTGCTTTTTTTATTGATGATAGAGTTGACTTTATATATTCTTTGTATTAGTTTCGACACTGTCAGGCACCGATTAATCGAATAGAAGAAGGAGGATATGTCAGATGAAGAAATTAAAAGAACAGCTGAAAGCGGTGTCCAAAGAATTGGTTAAGCTTTCCAAACAGGTTGAAAAGGCAACGGCCAAAGTAGACAAACTGATGAAGGCGGAAGCTAAAAAGGCCGCCAAGAAGACCACCCCCAAGAAGGTTGCCGCCAAGAAAACGGCTGCCAAAAAAGTCGCCAAAAAGCCTGTGGCCAAAAAGACGGCCGCCAAAAAGCCTGCGGCCAAAAAAACAGCCAAAGCGGCTCCCAAAAAGGCAGCGGCCAAAAAGCCGACCGTACTCGACGCGGTTTACGGTGTCATTGGGAAAGCCCGAAACGGTGCCACCATCGCCCAGCTTAAACAAAAAACAGGACTTTCTCCGCGCCAGTTGAGCAATGCCCTCTACAAGCTTTCCACGCGGGGAAAGATTGTGGCTAAATCTCGAGGTCTTTACGTTAAAAAATAGCGCGTTTCGCTGTTTGCAAGGGGGGGCGCGTCCCGTTTTTGAATAGCCCCAGAAATTACGGGGCAGGGTAGCCAGAAATGCCATTGTCGGACGGTCTTCCCTCTAATCATGAAACAAGACCGATTGTTTTCTCAGCCTGTCTTCACTTGGAAGACAGGCTGAGGTGTTTTGGTAGCAAAGTCAAACTCACGTCGGTTGAGAGCCGCCGGCTTATCCCCGTCGTTCCACACGCGCCTTCGGCGTCCACAGGGCGTGTCGCGTATTTTCGATAGACCCAGATACGATGGGCGTCACGCTCCTGCCCGGAGTCACCGTTAGCATTCTTCATACTGCCAAGTATATTCCACGTCTATCCGGTCGAAATTATCGTGCCGCATGTTGTCATAGGCCTGTCCGTTCTTATTATGTAGCTTGCGACTGAACCGCTTGAGAGCGATGTCAATGCGACATGATGAATGGTGTCCATTGGTGAATCTGATCATGGGAAGGAAATGGAATGAACCGGCGAAAAAATGTTGCAGTTCAGGGGTTACTGGGATTGATCCTGGTGATGGTGTGGGGTGTCGCTACGGCGACCGTTCCCGTAAATGCAATCGCAAGCAGTGAGCTCGAAGCGACACAGGATCAATCGACCCAGGGGGCGCAGAGGATGCCGCCGTCGGTAAGCGCCGGATCCTGGGCGCATGAAGCGTCCGATCTGACCCCGGATCCACAGGTGACCTTTGGGCGGCTGGCCAATGGTTTCCGTTATGCGTTGATGCCCAACGGCAAACCGAAAGACCGCACGCGTATGCACTTGGTCGTTCGCACCGGATCCCTTCAAGAATCCGATGAACAGCGCGGTATTGCCCACTTTCTGGAGCATATGCTTTTTAACGGGTCAACGCATTTTCCACCTGGGGAACTCATTAAATATTTCCAGAAAATCGGAATGGCGTTTGGACCGGACGCCAATGCCCATACGGGGTTTTACGAAACGGTCTACGATATCAACTTACCGCTATCCGACCGGCAGAGCTTGCAGGAAGCCCTGCAGGTAATGCAAGATTATGCCGAGGGGGCATTGCTCCTGGCCTCCGAGATCGACCGTGAACGCGGGATCATTCTTGCGGAGAAGCGTGCCCGGGACTCGGCCGATTATCGGGCTTATGTGGCCACCCTGAACTTTGAACTGGCCGGGACCCTTTTCCCTGATCGTCTTCCCATTGGAACCGAAGCGGTGATTCGGTCTGCGGATCGATCGGTGTTCAAGCAGTTTTATGACACCTGGTACCGGCCCGGAAACATGGTTTTGGTCATGGTTGGCGATTTTGATCCGGTACTCGCCGGCCGCCTTGTCGAAGAACAGTTCGCTGCCATGGCCGCCCGCGCTCCGGCTAAAAGGCAACCTGAAACCGGTAAAATCCACCATGACGGGATGAAGACCTTTTATCATCATGAGGCCGAGCTTGGCAGCACTTCGGTAACTTTGCAGGTGCTGGACCATACTTCGCACCGGACAGATAATGCGGCCTTGCGGCAGGAGAAGATCGAAACGTATCTGGCCAACCAAATCATCCGCAATCGCCTGAACCGCAAACTCAATCAAGCCGAATCACCCATCACGGACGCCAGTGCCGGCAGCGGCGTATTCCTGCGGCAGGTGCGCTATGGCTATATCGCGGCGGACTGCGAGCCCGATCGTTGGCCGGAAGCCCTTATGCTGATTGAACAGGAACTGCGCCGCGCGTTGGAATACGGTTTCACGGATGACGAGATTGATCGGGTCAAAAAGGAATATCTCGGCGGACTTGAGTTGGCCGTGGATCAGGCGTCGACACGGGAAAACGCTACCCTGGCGCGCGAATTGATCCATGCGGTGTCGGCGGATAAAGTTTTTCAGTCACCCCAACAGAAACAAGGGCTTGCCGAGCCGATTGTCACGGCGGTTTCGGGCGAAGATTTACTGGTGCGGCTGCGTGACGTGTGGAACCAAAACCATCGCCTGGTTATGGTTACCGGCAATGCCGAAATTGGGTCGCCGTCAGGGGGCCCGGAAGATGAAATCGCCGCTGTTTTCCACCGGTCGCAGGCCCAAGCGGTTTCGCCACCGGCGGAGGCCCCCGCAGTGGTTTTCCCCTATCTGGAACGTCCCCAGGAAGCGGGGCGCATTGCCGAGCGTAGCGAGCATGCGGATATCGGTGTTTCCATGGTTCGTTTCGAAAACGACATCCGTGTCAATTTCAAGCCGACGGATTATACCGCGGGAGAGGTGCAGTTTGTGCTTTCTTTCGGCCAAGGGCGATCCGGTGTGCCGCCCCATAAGGCGGCCCTGGCGGTTGTGGCCGAGGAGGTGGTGAACGAAAGCGGGCTCGGTCGATTGGACAAGGAGGCGCTGGCCCAGGCAATGGCGGGCAAGAAAACGGAACTGCAGTTCCTGCTGCACGACGATCGGTTCAGCTTCGAGGGGCGTACCGTGCCCGAAGAAATGGAGATCATGTTTCAACTGCTGCAGGCCCACGTCACGGATGCTGTTTTTCGCGAGGATGCCTGGCAGCTGGCGCTTAGCCGGTATCGGCAATCCCATCTGGCCATGCGCCAGTCGGTGGATGGCAGCATGAATCTCTGGGGTTGGCATTTCCTGAGCGGTAACGATTCGCGTTTCGGTATGCCGGCGCCGTCCAAACTCGACGCTCTTTCTGCGGGGGATATGGAAGATTGGCTTGGCAAGGCTCTGCGCCGGGGCGCCATGGAACTGTCGGTGGTCGGAGACGTGGATCGCGAGACGGTCATTCGGCTGGCGGCACGTTATCTGGGCAGCCTCCCCGACAGAACGCCAAAGAATCAGATCGTGGTTGCTAAGCCGGGGCCGGTTTTTCCGGATGCCCGGCAGATGGATGTTCCTGTTTTGAGCCGCATCAACAAGGCCTTGCTGGTGATGGCCTTCCCCACGGATGATGTTTGGGCTATCGGACGCACGCGGCGACTGAACATCCTGTCGGAAATCGTGTCGGAACGTCTGCGGGTTCGGGTTCGTGAGAATCTGGGGGCGGCCTATTCCCCGGGCGCCTACAGTTGGCCCAGCCGCGCTTACCCCGATTACGGTCTCTTTATCGTCTATATCCCGTTGGAAACGGGGGCGTTGGATACGATCAAAGCCGAAGTTCGGACGCTGATCCGCGACCTTCGGGAGAACGGCATATCGTCCGAAGAACTGCAGCGCGCATTGGAACCGACCTTGACGGGAATCAAGGACCGCTTCCGCGAAAATCGATACTGGCTGCAAACGGTCCTCGTGGGGGCCTCCCATCACCCGGTTCAGTTGGATTGGAGCCGGACAATTGCCAGTGACTACGCCGGCATTCGCAAGGAGGATATTGAAAAGATGGCCCGACAGTATCTTGATCTTTCCAGAGTTGCCGTTGTACAGGCCCACGCCACGGCTGGGCCGTGATCCGGCCCGATGGCGCGGGCAAAGCGTGTTGCCTGGCTGATGATGTCATGGTATGGAAACCCGCATTATTGGGATCGCGTCCCAGCGATAATCATGCTCTGGCGGTGCTGAAACTGCGTCGTTCAGATACCGAGCGGCCATCACATGGCAGCCGCCGACTGAAGGGCGTGTCAGTTTGTCGGGCGCGATGGCTTTATATGGAAAGGAATCCACATGCGTAAGACGGACGCCTCGGTTGGTATCTGGGATACCATCTGGGGATTTTTTGCCTCAGTACGGTTAACCATCATATTGCTGCTTTCTCTGGCAGCGACATCGATTATTGGCACGTTTATCCCGCAGAACAAACAACCGATGGAATACCTGCAGGCTTTCGGCGAGTTCGGTTACCGGTTGCTGTCGGCACTCGATTTTTTTGATATGTACCGGTCCTGGTGGTTCCGTCTGCTGATCATTCTGCTGGTGTTGAATATCATCATATGTTCCATTGAACGGCTGGCTTCCATTGGCAAGATCCTGTTTGTGAAAAAACCGCAATTCCGGCCGGGGCGGTTCCAAAAAGTCAAAACCCGATGGACTTTCGATGATGAACGCAGCCCCGAAAAGCTGCATGACCTTTATGCGCCGGTCCTGAAGCGGAAATTCGGGTATACCCAAACGAAAACCACCGATGAGGGGACCTACTTGTTTGCCGAAAAATGGCGCTGGACCCGTATCGGTGTCTATATCGTTCATTTCAGTATTGTCGTTCTCCTGCTGGGGAGCCTGGTCGGATCGATTTTCGGCTTTGAAGGGTTTGTCAATATTCCTGAGAATGAAACCGTCGACACCATATTCCTCCGGCAGACCGGCCAATCCTTAAAACTTCCTTTTGCCATACGATGTGATGATTTTGACGTCAGTTTTTACGCCAATGGCGCTCCCAAGGAGTTCCGATCCAGCCTGACCGTGCTTGAAAACGGCCAGATGGCGTTGCAGAAGGATATCGTTGTCAACGACCCTTTGCGATATCGGGGTATTAACGTATTCCAGTCCAGTTACGGCAAGATGGCACCTGAGGACCGGCACCGGCATGTGGAACCGCCCGAGGAAGTGGAACTGAAAGTCACCGAAAAGGCGACGGGCCGTTCGCTGACGCGGAAAGTGGCCATCGGAACGCAATTCGATTTGCCAGGCGGTTCCGGTCAGGTGAAAATTGCCGGATTTCAGGAAGCGCTGACATTCGGTGGCCAGAATCTGGGGCCCGGCCTGCTGGTCGAGATTTCATCACCCCAAGGCCAGGCGGAGCAGGTCCTTTTACCGTTGCATTTCCCCAATTTCGATAAAATGCGGGGGGGCGCTTTTCTGTTTACCATTCTCGGGCAGAAAACCCGGGACTTCAAACCCGAGGAAGAGGCCGAACGCTATTACACGGGTCTCCAGGTTACCAAAGACCCGGGGGTTCCGGTGGTGTATACCGGTTTCGTGAGCATGATTGTCGGATTTATCATCACGTTTTTCATGTCGCATCAGACCGTGTGCGTGATCTTGACGGCCAAAGGGGGGCAGACCCATGTGGCTGTGACCGGTATTGCGGATCGGAACAAGCTGGGGATGGAGAGAAAAACCGAGCAGTTGAGCGTGCGACTCCAATCGCTTTAGGGTCGTGCTGCGGGATGGATCCAGGAACAGTCATGTCTTAATCTCTAAAATATAATAAGGATATACCATGAGCAGTTCACATATACTCTCCATTGTCACATTCGTTTACGGATTGGCAGCGTTCCTTTATCTTTTTGAGTGTGTATTTAAGAAGCCGTCGGCGGGACGCATGGCAACGGTGGTGGCCATCCTTGGACTCGTCGGCAATACGGCGGGCATCATTCTGCGCTGGGTGGAATCCTACCGCATGGGAATCGGTCATGCCCCGTTATCAAACCTCTATGAATCCCTCGTATTTTTTGCCTGGTGCATCGTCCTTCTACACCTGTTTGTGGAGTGGAAATACAAGAATCGCATCATCGGCCTTATCGGCTCGTTTTTGGCCGTGGGTGCCCTGGCGTACGCGTCCCTGAAACCCAGTCAGATTCAACCGCTTATTCCGGCCCTGAAAAGCAACTGGCTGATTGCCCACGTGTTCACGTGTTTCATCGGCTATGCTTCTTTCGCCATTGCTTTTGGTATCAGCCTGCTCTATTTGCTGCGCCGCTTTGGCGGTCCGGCGATTTTGGAGCGGCTGCCCTCTGATCGCCTTATGGACGAACTGACGCATCAACTGGTCATGTTCGGGTTTCTGTTCCTTTCGGCCGGCATTATCACGGGTGCCGTTTGGGCCAATTCCGCCTGGGGCCGTTACTGGGGGTGGGATCCCAAGGAAACCTGGTCGTTGGTCACTTGGTTTGTCTACGCCACCCTGCTGCATGCACGCTTCATGCGCGGCTGGCACGGCAATCGGATTGCGATCCTGTCGATCGTTGGTTTCCTGGCGGTTTTATTTACCTATTTCGGGGTCAACTATCTGCCGGGGCTTCACAGTTACGGGGCTATGGGACAGTGATTTTGACTTGACATTTTGGCCGCCGGAAGGATAGATAAAACAAATTTTGACTGTAAATCAATGGATTGAAAATGGCCTCTTTATGAGCACGGCCATTTGGGAATTATAGCCGTCCGCCCTGTTGCATCCGACGGGCGTGGATGGTTTTCTTTATGAGGGACACGGAAATCGAAGACAACTGATTAGTTTTGGCCCGAGTTAACCAACTTAAGAACGGTGGGGAGGATCCCTGATTTTGGTAACCGACGGTGGGAATGCTGAGAATGGTTCCATTGACTTGTATCATTCAAGCGTTTCATGCCGGTATCGGTGCGCCGATTGAAGGGATTTTTTTTCTGTTCAACAGCCAGACGGAGTTTCCATGAGTAAAGTAGACGACACCAAACATGTTGCCGCGGATGGTCAGGAAAAGGTGCCGACCGCCAGCGAGACCGGCGGCCCGATCATTCTGTTTTTTATGATCGGATTGGCTCTCAGTCTTGTCGTGGGGTGGGTTATTTTCCCCAAGCTGTTGTATTCCCAGAAGAAACAGCCCATTGACTTTAATCATGTCCAGCACATGGAACTGGTTGACGACGGATGTGAGAGCTGTCACTTTTTCCGCGACGACGGCAGTTTTTCAGGTGCCCCGACCCTGGCGCAATGTATCGACTGCCATGAAGAGGTCCAGAGCGACACGGAAAACGAGATCAGGTTTGTCGAAGAATATGTTCAGAAAAACCGGGAAGTCCCCTGGCTGGTGTATTCGAAACAGCCTCAATGCGTCTATTTCTCGCATGTTGCCCATGTCAAAATGGGCAACATGGACTGCGTGACCTGTCACGGCCATATCGGTGAATCCACGGAATTGCCTGTATATGAACAAAATCGTATTTCTCTATACAGTCGCAATATCTGGGGCAAGAACATCGGCGGTTTCAAAAAGAACACCTGGGATCGCATGAAGATGGACGATTGCGCTGAATGCCATGTCAAGGAGGGCGTTCGCCAGGCCAGCGTCCAGACGGGTAAAGGCGGATGTTTCGTCTGCCATAAATAACGATCCGCAAATGGTTTAAGAAGATTCCAGCAAGAGACAAGGGGTATGTCGATGAAAATAGACCGAAGAAGTTTTTTAGCGCTCAGTGTCGGCGGTACCGTGGGAACGGCCCTGACGCCGTTGCCCTGGAAAATTCAGGACGACCTGGCGATCTGGACCCAGATGTGGCCGTGGACGCCCGACCCGTTGGACGGCGAGAATACCTTCACCCATACCGTCAGTACGCTTTGCCGAGGTGGCTGCGGTGTCACCGTGCGCAAGGTTGGCGACCGCGTGGTCAAAATCGAAGGACGGGAGGACTATCCCACCAACCAGGGGGGGGTGTGCAACCTGTGCGCCTCCGGGATGCAAATGCTGTATGGGCCCACGCGGATTCCTCACCCGATCAAGCGCGTGGGTGACCGCGGTGCCGGTCAGTGGGCGCGGATATCCTGGGAAGAGGCCCTGTCGATGGTTGCCGAACAACTGGGGGAGATCCGCCAGGCCGGTCAACCGGAAACGGTGGCCTGTCTTTCCAGCCGCAAGTACGGATCCGTGGCCGAACTGCTGAAACGTTTCCTGACGGCTTACGGGTCACCCAACTTCATGGTCACGCCATCCATGATGGATGCCTACGACATGACCCTGAAGCGCATGCATGGTGTCGATGGCCGCATGGGATTCGATCTGGAAAACGCGGACTATGTCCTCAGTTTCGGCAGTGGTCTCATCGAAGGTTGGGGCAATACCGCTTATATGATTCATACTAACAGTGTTTGGAAGGAGCGCAAGGCGACTGTTAAACAGATCGAGCCGCGTTTGTCCAACACCGCTGCCAAATCCGACCAGTGGATTCCTGTCACCCCGGGTACCGAGGCCATTCTTGCCCTTGGGATTGCCTACGTCATTATTAAAGAATCTCTTTATGATTACGACTTCGTCAATAATTTTTCCACCGGATTCGAGGAATTTCGCAGTGCTGTTTTGAGTGGCTACAGCCCGGGGAACGTCGCCAAGCAGACCGGCGTTGACCAGTCGACGATCGTGACCCTGGCCCGGGAATTTGCGCGGGCCAGGCGCCCCATGGCGTTATGCGGTCGCGGTCAGGGTACCGTACCGGGCGGCCTTGGGGAATCCGTGGCGGTTCACGCTCTGAATGCCCTGGTGGGCAATATCAACCGGCCGGGCGGTGTATGGGCGATGCCCCGACCCGCAGTGGACGGATGGGCGGCCCCCGCCCTGGATGCCTCGGCCCAGGCCGGACTCGCCAAGCCTCGCCTGGACGGTGCCGGCAGTGCGGCTTTCCCCTTTGCCGAGCAGTTGTTCAATCGGGTGCCGGAGGCTTTGGCAACAGGCAGTCCCTATCCGCTGAAAGCGCTGTTTGTTTACGAGGCCAATCCCCTGTTCAGCACACCCGGGGCGGCGAAAGTTCGCGAAGCTTTTGATCAGATTCCTTTTATTGTCAGTTTCGCCTCGCATATGGATGAAACGGCCATGGCGGCGGATTTGATCCTTCCCAATCACGCGCACTTGGAGCGCTGGGAAGATGTCCCGGATACCTCTGGCTTCCATCAACCGATGATCGGTTTGGTCCAACCGGTCGTTGAACCCATAAGGGATACGATGCATACGGGAGACGCCTTGCTGCGCCTTGCAGCGGCTTTGGGAGGCACAATGGCCGCGTCCATGCCCTGGGAAAATTACAAAGCCTGCCTTCAGGAAGGTCTCGCTTCCCGTTGGTCGCAACTGGAGGCGGATGGGTTCTGGATTGACAATCGGTATCGGCCGGATACCTGGTCTCTTGCGTTTCCGACGCCTTCGGGGAAATTTGATTTTGGCGTTGCCGGCAGTGATCTTAAGGCTCTGTTCGCGCCTGCGCAACCGGAAGGCGACGATGGCAGCTACAATTTGAAGCTGATTCCCTACGACTCGGTCCGGATCCCCAATGGCCCGGTGGGATCCCCGCCATTTCTTGTCAAGATTGTTTCCGACACGGTCCTGAAAGGCAACGATCTTTTCGTCGAGGTCAACCCGGAGACGGCTAAAGCGGCCGGTTTCGTTGAGGGGGATCATGCCGTATTGAAAACCCCTTTGGGAAGCGCCACCGTACGCGTTCATCTGTCGGACGGCCTGATGCCGGGACTGGTGGCCATCCCCCGGGGGCTTGGGCATACGGCCTTTGACGGCTATCTCGCTGAAAAGGGCATCAATGCCAATGATCTGATCGGATCGGTTGAAGACGCGGCCTCCGGCCTTGACGCTGCCTGGGGTATTCTTGCATCTCTGGTGAAAGCCTAATTCAACTGCATGAGGTTCTGATGAAACACACAGGCAATATCGGTAAGCCCAAACGTTATGGCATGGTCATCGACCTGGATAAGTGTACCGGGTGCGGCACATGCATGGTGGCCTGCATGGCCGAAAACAACGTCCCGTTCAAAAAGGACGAATCCAACAAACTGGATAGCATCACCTGGCTGCGGGTTTACCGGCTGACCAACGGAAAACCCTATCCGGACAACGAAGTCTGTTATCTCCCCCGGCCCTGTCAGCACTGTGCCGGCAAGCATGAGGGCCATTCCCCCTGTGTGTCGGTTTGCCCGGCGACGGCCACGGATTATGATCAGGAGACCGGGATCGTAAGCCAGATTTATACCCGCTGCTTCGGTTGCCGTTATTGCATGGCGGCCTGCCCCTACCATGCGCGCTATTTTAACTGGTGGGACCCGGTATGGCCGAAGGGGATGGAAAAAGCGCTCAATCCGAACGTTTCGGCCCGGATGCGTGGCATCGTCGAAAAATGCAGTTTTTGTTTCCATCGTTATCAAAAAGCGATGGAGAAAGCCCATATGGAAGGCCGGCGTGAACTAGAAGAAGATGAATACCAAACCGCCTGTACCCAGGCCTGCCCGGCGGGTGCCATCACATTTGGCGATTTGAACAATCCGGAACACAAGGTTCACCAGATTGCCCAGCCGGATCCCGCCAAAGGTGGTCGCCCCCGCAATCCTAAGGTTTTCCGGCTTTTGGAAGAACTCGAGACCAACCCCAAGGTGTATTATCTCTCCAGCAGGGAATGGGTCCAGGAAGCCTGTCACAAGCCACACTTGCTGGATCAGAAGACGGCGCACCATTGATTGACCGCCCTGGGTTGGGGCGAAGAGACTGCGACCGGTTCATGGAAGCCGGTCCTACCCATTAAACGACAGCCTTATTAGGAGCACTGGTTTTATGGATTCTGCATTGATACCCAAAGGAGTCAAACGTTGCCCGATCTGGCAATTCGCACTGGGGCTCGGTATTGCGGGTGCGGTTCTGCTGTGGGGCGTTTACGCCATGTTCCTTTGCTGGTTCAAGGGTTTGAACCAGACCAACATGAACGATTACTATGGGTTCGCTCTGTGGATCTGGGCGGACCTGGCCGTCATTGCATTGGGTGGCGGCGCCTTTTTTACCGGTCTGTTGAAATATGTCTTTGGCAAGGACGAACTGAAGAATATCATCAACTATGCCGTTTTGATCGGTTTCATCTGTTACAGCAGCGCGTTGCTGATCCTTGCCATTGATGTCGGTCAACCCCTGCGTTCATGGTTTATTTTCTGGCATGCCAACGTGCACTCCATGTTGACGGAGGTGGCGTTCTGTCTGAGTTGTTATTTCTGTGTGTTAACGATCGAATACATCCCGCTTATTCTTGAGAACCGCCAGTTGGACAAGGTGCCTTTCGTGCATAATCTCAGCCATAGCATGCATGAGTACATGGCGGTGTTTGCGGCTACGGGGGCTTTTCTCAGCTTCTTTCACCAAGGCTCGCTGGGTGGGGTTGCCGGCGTTCTCTTCGGCCGACCGTTTGCCTACCGGGAACACCTGTTTATCTGGCCGTGGACATTTTTTCTGTTTACCTGGTCAGCGGCCGCCTATGGTCCCTGCTTCACTCTGCTGGTGACCCGGATTACCGAAAAGATCGCCCGCAAACAACTGGTCAAGGATGCCACAATTCAGTTGTTGGCTAAAATTGCCGGCTGGATGATGTTCACCTACATCATTGCCAAGATTATCGATACCATCTATTGGGCGACCACGACGGCACCTTCTCTGGGCTTTTCCCTAAAAGAATTCTATAGCAATAACCCGGTTTACGGGTTTTCGATTCTCTTTATCGAGATCGTAGTTTGTGGTGTTTTACCGGCGGTCATGCTGGTGATCCCTAAAGTTCGGAGCAACCGTTTACTGTTGACGCTTGCCACGGTGCTGGCCGTGATCGGCGTCAGCCTGAATCGTTGGGTGATGGTCCTGCAGGTGATGGCGGTTCCGGTCATGTCCTTTGATACCTGGGTGATGTACTACCCGAGCTGGCAGGAAGTGGCGACAACAATTCTTCCGGTGGCTTACGGTGTCATTTTGATCATGATTTCCTACCGTTATCTTCCGATTTTTCCACAGGAGGCCGAATTGAATCCCCTGGAGCCGGAAACCCCAGTGGCGGCTGAGATGGATTCCCAAGAGGCGACCGAAGCGGATGCCGATCCGGAACTGACCCCGGCTGAGGCTTAAACTGGTTTCAAGGAGGCAATGGCATGTTTCCATTTAATTTTGAGTGGGTTTGGGATATGTCCCACATGGTGTTTATGGGGGGGCTGTGGTACGCGCTGGGCATTCTGGGTGCCGGTATGACGTTTTGTGTCATTAAGGCGATCCTGGATACGGCCAGTGGCAAAGGTGGACATCACCACTGAACCGTTTGGATAAAAATGCGCTTCTTGGCCCCTATGCGATCAGGGGTAAGAAGCGTTTTTTTTTGTTTAAAGGTGTTTTCCTCCCAATAATCGAATCATCTCGAGGGCGCTGCTTTACCGGCTGTCGCCGTTACGGATCGGCTCAACAAGAAAGTAAAGACTGAATGGATATTATTGTCGTAGAAGGCGGCCAGCGCCTTTCGGGCACGGTTGCTATCAGTGGTGCCAAAAATGCCGCTCTCCCGATTTTGGCGTCGGCACTGCTGACGGGAGGAGAGTGTACCTATACGAATGTTCCCGACCTTCAGGACATTCGGAGTATTCTGTTGCTCCTGGAAAGTCTTGGCGCGACCACGTCCGCCGATGGAAATACCGTAACCATTGATGCGGCCAACCTGGCTGCCAGCGAGGCGCCTTATGACCTCGTGCGGAAAATGCGCGCCTCGATTCTGGTGTTGTGCCCGCTGGTGGCCCGGCTCGGTTATGCCCGGGTTTCGCTTCCCGGAGGCTGTGCCATTGGTGCCCGGCCGATTAATTTGCACCTCAAGGGGCTGGAGCGTTTGGGCGCGTCCATTGAAATCCGTCACGGCTATGTTGAAGCGCGCGCTTCGCGCCTTAAGGGGGCGGATATCTATTTCGATACGGTGACCGTTACCGGAACGGAAAACATTATGATGGCGGCGGCGTTGGCGGAAGGGACGACCGTTTTGCGCAATGCCGCACGGGAACCGGAAGTGGTTGCCCTGGCCGATGTATTGGTTCAGATGGGGGCCGATATTCAGGGTGCCGGGACTTCGGTGGTGACAATCCAGGGCGTCAGCCAGCTCAAACCGACCCGGGCGGAGATCATTCCCGACCGTATCGAAGCCGGTACTTTTATGGCGGCCGCGGCCCTTACCGGCGGTGATGTAACGCTGACCAACTGCCGGCCGGATCACCTCAGCGCCGTATGTGACAAGCTGCAACAAGCGGGCATCAATCTGGATCCGAAGGGGACGACCCTGAGGGTAACCGCTGATCGGCCCATCGAGAGTGTCGATGTTCGTACCCAGACCTACCCGGGGTTTCCAACGGATATGCAGGCGCAATTTATGGTATTGATGTCCTGTGCCCAAGGCCAGAGTATCATCAAGGAAACCATTTTTGAAAATCGGTTCATTCATGTCAGCGAACTGCGGCGCCTCGGTGCCGATATAACGGTTTCGGGTGATACGGCAGTGGTGCGTGGTGTCAAAGCGCTTTGGGGGGCGCCGGTCATGGCTTCCGATTTGCGGGCCAGCGCTTCGCTTGTGTTGGCGGGGCTGGTGGCTGAGGGTGTAACGCAAATCAACCGTGTTTACCATATCGATCGCGGCTATGAGAGGATCGAAGAAAAATTGCGTCAAATCGGTGCTTCGATCCGGAGGGAAAAAGCCTGACGGTGGCTTGGCTGCCGATGATGGTGACCACTGGTTTTGGGCGTTGATGAATACGCCGGTCCTTCCCCCAAGGTGGGGGGCGATAACATCCCGGCAAGGCGGGCCTTGATCGAAGCTGGCCCAAACCACCCCGCAACATCCTTTCGGCAGGAGGTTGCGCTACGGTGGCTCGATGGATACAAACAGGCGGCGAACTGTTGATCAGGGACACTCAATGCCCTTTAATAGGGGGCGGCTTTTAAAAGCTGAATTTTGGGTGGAGACCTGTGAATGGGATGCCATTGGTCTATGGAATGGATCAGCGCGTTCGAGCCTGGCGGCCCCAATTATTACCACCGCCCATTGATTCCGATTGTTCTGGCGCTGGCAGGTGGTATTTTCTTGGGCGGGAATTGGCCCGGATATATGCCGCTTGCAGGCGCTGCCGGTCTTCTGGCATTGGCGGGAATGCTTTTGGCCTGGAGCCGCGGCGGTCATTCCCTTTTTGCCCCTCTCATGCTGCTGGTTGTCTTGGGTTACACCATTATCTCCCCGTGGCTACCAGCTCAATTCCCTGATAACCACATCTTTCACTATACCGATTCTAACCATTGGCACATTCAGGGGGAGGTCACCCGGATCCTGCCGCGCCGGTTCGACCGGGCCCGCTTGATTATCAAGGTCACCAAACTGCGGGACGGTGGTCATGAAAAGTCCGTCACCGGGTGCATACGTCTCACGGTTGCCGATGCGCCGCCCCTCATCAGCCCCGGTACCCGGCTGGCCTTTCGAAGCCGGATCCGTTCGATTCGAAATTTTAACAACCCCGGCGGTTTTGACTATCGGCGCTATATGATTTTTCAGCGGGTTTTCGGATCGGCCTTTATCGTGGCGGACCGCCTGAGCATCATGCCCGGCACCGATGTGGCACGACCGAGTTTGTTGGACCGTTACAGGACCAATGCCCGGGATATGATTGCGCAATTGCCCGATGAAAATGCCCAGGCGATCATGAGAGCGCTTTTGATCGGGGAACGAAATGCCGTTTCCCAGGAGTTGCGTCAGATGTTTAATCGGTGCGGGGTCGGGCACCTTTTGGCGATTTCGGGCCTGCACATCGGCATTATCGCGGGATTGACATTATGGATGTGCCAATGGGGGTTGAACCGTTTCGATGGTATTTTGGATCGTGGGTGGGGACGACGCGGGGCCGCTCTGTTGACCACCGGTCCGGTCGTCTTATATGCCATCCTGGCAGGATTGTCCCCTTCTACCCAAAGGGCGTTGATAATGGTTTTAGCCGTTTTATCGACCTATTTTGTGTACAAGGATGGTGATACATTAAATTTTCTATCCATCGCAGCGCTCTTGATGTTGATCTGGTATCCTCCGGCGCTATTCTCGATTTCGTTTCAATTATCCTTCGCAGCTGTTGCCTGGATCGTTTTAGGCTTGCAGGCCAGTTCGAATGAACCGAATCGCGTGGCACATTCCCCCTCCCGGAGGGGCGAGAAAATAAAGACTTTCTTATGGGTAACCGTATGGGCCACGGCCGGCACCCTGCCGTTGGTTATGCTTTATTTTCAGCAAGTGTCGCTTGTGGGGCTGGTAACCAATTGCCTTTTGGTCCCTCTGATCGGCATGTTCGTTCTTCCGGTTGGCCTGGCCGCTCTATTTAGCCTGCCATTTCATGAAACTGTAGCCGTTTGGGGTATTCAGCTGGCCGGCAGTGTTTTGTCCCAGGCGCTTAGCGGAATGGCGTATCTTGATGGCTGGGACGGTATTGCCATCGAAACGTTTGTCCCCACTTCGATTGAGATCCTTTGCTATTATACGTTGCTGGGGTTGCTGGCCGCGCGCCATAGATCGCGCCAATGGCGTTGGGTGGGATTGTTGATTTTGGCCATTATCGCGGTTGATGCCTTTTATTGGAGTTATGAGCGTATTTGGCACCGTGATTTGCGTGTCACGGTGATGGATGTGGGGCAAGGCAGTGCCGCTCTTGCAGAATTGCCGGGCGGTAACACCATGTTGATAGATGGTGGCGGGTTTACCAGCAATCGTTTTTTCGATGTAGGCGAACGCATCGTCGCTCCTTTTCTGAGATACCGAAGGATTCGACAGATCGATACCATTGTGCTGAGTCATACCGACACGGATCACATGAACGGTTTAGTCTATGTCCTCAAGCATTTTCACCCTAAACGATTGATTTGGACAGGGCGCCAGGCCTCAACGGAGAGTTTTCAACGTTTTTATGCGGCGGTTATTGGAAGCGATGTCGCGGTACCCGTATTTGCCCAACTTGATCGGGACACTGTTATCGGTGGTGTTCAAATGACGATCTTGCACCCACCAGAAGAAGAATCAAACCATCATCTTGCCTTGTTGGAAACAGACAGCAATAACGATTCGATTGTTTTGAAATTGAGTCTGGGGTCCTGTGCGATTCTTTTTCCTGGGGATATCGAAAGGCCGGCTGAAGAACAATTGGTTCGCTGTTGCAGAGAGGATCTGGGAAGCAATGTTTTGGTCGCCCCGCACCACGGTAGCCGCAATTCCAGTTCAATGGACTTTTTAACGGCGGTTCATCCGGAGACAATTGTTATCTCTGCGGGCTGGCAGAATCGTTTCGGTTTTCCCCATGACTGCGCCCTTGAACGCTATCATGGTTTGAAGGCTTCGATTTACCGAACGGACCGTGATGGTGCTGTATGTCTTCGCACCGATGGTCGCCAATGGCAGATTGAAACCCGGTAAATTGGCAGATGGCCCTTCCGGCGTATGGAATACGAACTTGATCTCCAGATCTTATTTCGATAGGCTATAATTAAAAGATATGATTCGAAAGCATTGTGTGGCGCCATACGATGGTAAGCTAGGGAGACAGGAAGATGAACAAATTTACGATGGTTGGATTGTGTGCGTGGTTGGTGAGTTTGGTTATTGTGGGGTTTCAGGCCATTACCAGTCTGATGGAAGAGGGCGGCGGCGGCGATTGGGGGGCGCCTCCCGGCGGTTGGAGTGAACTGGCCATCGTGGATATTGTGGGGGACGAGCGCCTGTTTTGGGCGGTTGATTATGATTGGCTGGTTTATGTGTTTACCATGCCGCTGTATATTTTGCTTTTTGCGGTGGGGTTATTGCTGATTGTGATGGGAATGGTTTTCTGGAGAAAATAATCTGGTCAAACCACCGTTGCCAGGTGATGGGCGCCTACCTAAAATGACCATCACCTGGTCGTTTTCAGTTATCTTTCCGACCCTCTGATGCGACGCCGGCATCAAGCTTTATCCCGAGATACCTATTACCGTTATTCGACATAAACCTGTTGCCCCGGGTAGATGGTGCTGCGTGGTGAAAGACGGTTAATCTTCAAGAAGCGGTCCAGCGGCATCTGGTGTGCCTGGGCGATTTTGAATGGACTGTCGCCGGATTGCACCTGATAGGTTTTCATGTCTTCGGTCTGCCGTGGGGCTGGCGCGGCTGAGATTTTAAGTCGCTGGCCCTTGTAAAGGTGCGTGCCGGTAAGGCCATTAATCTTTTGAATGGCTTGTGTTGTTGTGCCGTACTTACGGGCGATATTCCACAAGGAGTCCCCTCGGCGTACAACATGGTAATCCGGCAGCGGCCCGGAGTGCTTTTGAGGTGATTTCGTCTGGCTGGCGTAGCTGTATCCCTTGCTGGGTATCTTCAAGCGTTTGCCGGCACGGATAAAATGGGAACTCCGTAGATTGTTCGCCCGTTTGATGCGTGCCACGCTGGTTCGGTAGCGCCGTGCGATGGTTGACAGCGTTTCCCCGGATCGAACCCGATGGTATACATACGCCGGTTGAGGAAGCGCGGTTTTGCGAATGCTTTCAATCTCCGCCAACAGTTGACTGCCGGTTCCCGTCGGAATTTTCAGATCATACGATGTTGGTGGCAGGATTTTGTAGCGCAGTTCCGGATTCATCTCGCGCAATGTGGATTCCGTTATCCCCAGAACCTTGGCTGCATCGCGTAAATGGATTTGGCGGTTGATGGTTGCTGTTTCATAGGTGATGGGGGGATCGATCTGGGCAAGGTCGATGCCGTATTTTTCAGGCGTGTTGAGAATGTGCAGTGTGGCCAGGAAGCGGGGGACATAGCGTGCCGTTTCCCTTGGCAGACGTTCATATAGATCCCAGAAATTATCGAGGTAATTAACGTTTTGGGTTTTGATGACCCGCAGGACACGCCCTTCGCCACAATTGTAAGCCGCAAGCACCGTGGTCCAGTCGCCAAAGATGTTGTGGAGCTCTTTCAGGTAGGCAATGGCGGCCCGGGTGGCTTTGTCCGGATCCATTCGTTCGTCAATATAGCGGTCCCGTTTGAGGCCGAACTTATACCCGGTGGATGGGATGAATTGCCAGAGCCCCAAAGCGCGGGCACGCGACAGGGCTTTGACCTTAAAGCCGCTTTCGATCAGGGGCAACCAGGACAATTCTTCGGGCAGACCAGCTTCTTTCAGTTCCGCTACGATTTGGGAACGATAGCGCCCTGAACGTTTGAGTGAGCTCAAAAAGAAATTTTTTTCAACGCCCACTGTAAAACGCTTGATTTCGGCCTGGACATGGCGGTTCATATCCAGGGGGATGGCGTTGTGGTTGCCGTTGACCACAATGTTGCGCGAAGCGTAGATTTCCAGGATGCGTTTGGAAATCATGAAACGCAAATCTTCTTTTTCCTGGATGAGTTTGAAATCATCTTCGGGTTCGACCTCCAGGATCATGAGGTAGGCCTGATCCAGAGCGTCGACAGCCTTTTCCAATTCGCCCCTTTGCCAATAATCCTGTGAGTCGCGGCAAAATTCCAGTGCTTCGTCGAGCTTTTCCTGGGCTGATTTGGTGGGGCTGGGTTCCGGCAGCGGCAGATTCGTTGGGGCAGCTTTCACATCGTGGTTGGCCGAACCGGCTGTGTCGGAAGCCGTTTCACCATTGGTGATGCTATGGTAAACGTTTTCATCGATACCCACGTAACTCGGAGGGGCCGTCTCCGTCACAATCTCAGGCGTCTTCGCGGGTAATTTGTCGGGCGCGGCCACGCCCATCATCGTTGTGGTGCAGCCTGTCAGCAGTAAGCCTAACCCTGTAAGGAGTGCAAGGACTTCATTTCGTTTCAAAATCATCTCACTTTAGCTGAATATTCTATTGCGGAAAAATACTGTATCTTCGAGTTGTTATACAATGCATCGTCAGATTGTCAAGGGGTTATCGACGAATCATTTGACAGTTAGGGCCCGGTGGGGCCTATAAGCCTTCCGTTAGACAGGATTGCAAAGCTCTGATAGAAGAGGCTGAATTCTATATCGGTCGTCAACGATTTATCTTTAGGACATTATATTAAGGTGTATCGGAACCATTTGGCTTTACGCCTCCGGAATTGGGGATTATGTTGTCACTGTGTCAAGTTGGCCCGTCGTTATGAATAAAACGTGAAGCCAAGATTTCAATTATACGAGTTATAATAGTTAGTTGGAAGCGAACTGATATGGAGCAAAAAGATTTGTTCAAACAGGTTCATTTTTTTCTTGAAATTTTGAAAAAAGGTCGGTAAATAACATTGTTTTATTTTGGTCAATCATCGGCGGCTGGTGCCAGCTCGCGTTGATTACATTTTGACGGCGTTTTGTGGGCCAGCGTAGCTCAGTTGGTAGAGCTACTGATTTGTAATCAGTGGGTCGGGGGTTCGAGTCCCTTCGCTGGCTCCAGTTTGATCTCAAGGTGGGGTTCCCGAGTGGTCAAAGGGAACAGACTGTAAATCTGTCGGCGATGCCTTCGGAGGTTCAAATCCTCCCCCCACCACCAGCCTGATTGAGGGCCTATGGCAGGAGATTCGCGTTTGTGGCGCGAATCAGTCGGACTGCAGGGCTTCCTGCAAAACGTTAAATGCGTGGTGAAACAATAGGACGCTTTCTTATTGTGATGCCGTTTCTTGTTGAATTAGGCGGGAGTAGCTCAGTTGGTAGAGCTTCAGCCTTCCAAGCTGAATGTCGCGAGTTCGAGCCTCGTCTCCCGCTCCAAAAAAAGTATTGATAGGTCTTTCGACGACATTAGCAGGCTACACAATTTTGGTCTCGAGCCCACGTAGCTCAGTCGGTAGAGCGCTTCCTTGGTAAGGAAGAGGTCCACCGGTTCAATTCCGGTCGTGGGCTCCACATTTTCCTCTAAACGGCGACCGTATAAAACAGTGTGGCGTCGGTGCGTCTTTTTATGCTTTTTGCGATATAAAAAACGTTTCTAGCCTTTTTACGGGAGGAAGAGAAGATGGCGAAGCAAAAGTTTGAGCGGACGAAGCCGCATGTGAACGTGGGAACGATTGGTCATATTGACCATGGCAAGACCACACTGACGGCTGCGATCACGAAATTGAACGGCATGAAGGGCATGGCGGATTTCATCCCGTTTGATCAGATTGACAAGGCTCCGGAAGAGAAGGAGCGCGGGATCACGATTGCGACCGCACACGTGGAATACGAAACGGATGCGCGTCATTACGCCCATGTGGACTGTCCTGGTCATGCGGACTACATCAAGAATATGATCACCGGTGCGGCTCAGATGGACGGCGCGATTTTAGTGGTGGCGGCCGATGACGGCCCGATGCCGCAGACGCGTGAGCACATTTTGCTGGCCCGTCAGGTGGGTGTGCCGCGGATCGTGGTATTTTTGAACAAATGTGACATGGTGGATGATGAGGAGTTGATCGAGCTGGTGGACATGGAGCTTCGGGAGCTTTTGTCGAAGTACGAATTCCCTGGGGACGACACGCCGATCATCCGCGGCAGCGCTTTGAAGGCATTGGAGAGTGATGATGTCAACAGCGAGGAAGCCAAGCCGATTTTCGAGTTGATGGAAGCGATCGACAGTTTTATTCCGGACCCGGAGCGCGATATCGACAAGCCGTTTTTGATGCCGATCGAGGACGTGTTCAGCATTTCCGGACGAGGCACGGTTGTGACGGGTCGTGCGGAGCGCGGGATCATCAAGGTTGGCGACAACATAGAGATCGTGGGTATTCGCCCGACGTTCAAGACGGTGTGCACGGGTGTTGAGATGTTCCGCAAGCTTCTGGACGAAGGGCGCGCGGGCGACAACATCGGGGTGTTGCTGCGCGGCACGAAGCGCGATGAGGTTGAGCGCGGCCAGGTTGTGGCGGTACCGGGTTCGATCACGCCGCATACGAAGTTCAAGGCCGAGTGCTATATCTTGAGCAAGGAAGAGGGTGGTCGTCACACGCCGTTTTTCAATGGTTATCGTCCGCAGTTTTATTTTCGGACGACGGACGTTACAGGTGTGTTGACGTTGCCTGAGGGTATCGAGATGGTCATGCCCGGGGATAACGTGGCGATTGATGCGGAGCTGATTACCCCAATCGCGATGGAGAAAGAGCTTCGGTTCGCGATTCGCGAGGGTGGCCGCACGGTAGGAGCCGGTGTCGTTAGTGAAATCGTGGAGTAATTTTCTTTAAGGAGTTGTCAGGTGCGAATAATCGTGACCCTTGCATGTCAAGAGTGCAAGCAACGGAACTATACAACAACAAAGAACAAGCGTACGACGCCGGACAAACTGGCATTTAACAAATACTGCCGGTTTTGTGGCAAGCATACCAACCACCGCGAAACCAAATAACCTTTGGGTCGGATGGGCGGTTTGACCACTTTTTGTTCGGACAGCAGCGGGAAAGGTTTGCAGGCCAGTAGCTCTAACGGTAGAGCATCGGACTCCAAATCCGGGTGTTGGGGGTTCGAATCCCTCCTGGCCTGCCACCTTTCGCTTTCCCGGCATTTGACCGAAAATAAGAGGGCGGCGGTTTTCCCCGAGCTTGTTGCGGGGTGGATGGCTTAGGAGATTCATGGCTCGGTTACAGCGTAAAAAACCCGTTAGTACCAAAAAAAAGAAAAAGGGCAATGGTGCCGCAACATCGGATACGGCCGTTGCGGCGCCCGAGAAATCCTCGCATAAATCAGCAATTCCTTTGCCGAAAAAGAAAGCCCCCATGCCTGCCCGGCGGGTAGGCGGACCAGCCAAGGGCGAATCGAGTGGAAAGCTCAAAGGCCTTTTTGATCAATCGCTTCAGTTTCTGCGGGAAGTGAAGGTGGAACTGAAGAAGGTTGCCTGGCCCTCTCGAAAACAGACGATCGGTTCAACGGTCGTCGTTTTGGCCCTGGTTTTCATTATCTCAGCATTTCTCGGGATAGTAGATATGGGGCTGTCGAAACTTGTGCGGCTGGTCTTGCAATAACGAGAGGCGACCAAAGTGGCCCAAAAGAAATGGTATATCGTTCACGTGTATTCCGGCTTTGAAAACAAGGTCAAAAAGGCCTTGGAGGATCGGATTGCCACATCTCCCCATCCGGATAAGTTTGGTGAAGTCGTCGTACCGACGGAAGAAGTTGTCGAACTTGTCAAAGGGAAACGCAAAACTTCGGCACGCAAGTTTTATCCCGGCTACATCCTTGTGAACCTAGCACTGGATGACGAGACATGGCATATCGTGAACAACACCGCCAAAGTCACGGGTTTTTTGGGCGGGCGTGATAAACCGGCTCCCATATCGGACAAAGAGGCCGACCAGATTCTGAATCGCATGGAAGCGGGTAAGGAAAAACCACAGCCGAAATACTACTTTGATGCAGGCGATGAAATCCGTGTCATCGATGGACCGTTTACCAATTTCAACGGCATTGTCGATGAAGTCAATCCTGAAAAAGGGAAAATCCGGGTTCTGGTCAGTATTTTTGGGCGGTCGACCCCGGTTGAGTTGGATTTTGTTCAAGTAACTAAAATCTGAGAAACGGCTGTATCGCTTTAACAGCAAAAGATTAGGAACTACGATGGCTAAAAAAGTAATGGCAATGATCAAGTTGCAGGTGGAAGCGGGCAAAGCCAATCCGTCACCGCCGATTGGCCCTGCATTGGGTCAGCATGGTGTGAATATTATGGATTTTTGTAAGGCCTTCAATGCGCGCACGGCGAATGATGCTGGAATGATTATTCCTGTCGTTATAACGGTTTTTCAGGATCGTTCGTTTACGTTTATCACGAAAACGCCTCCAGCGGCTGTGTTGCTCAAGAAGGCTGCCAAAGTTGCCAAAGGCGCCGGTGACCCGAAACGCGATCGTGTTGGCAAAGTGACCCGTACTCAGGTGGAAGAGATTGCCAAGTTAAAAATGCCGGATCTCAACGCGAACGATTTGGATGCTGCCTGTCGCATCATTGCCGGTACTGCACGTAGCATGGGAATTGAGGTCGTTTAGAAAAAGGGAGTGAGGAAAAGAAAATGCCGAAGCGGGGGAAAAAATATTCTGAATCCAAAACCAAGGTTTTGGATGCGTCGTCCTCGAGTTTCGAAGATGCCGTAAAAATATCGTTGGAATCCTCTTATGCCAAGTTTGACGAGACTGTGGATGTCGCTGTTAGGCTTGGTGTCGATCCACGCCACGCGGACCAAATGGTTCGGGGTACCGTGGTCTTGCCTAATGGACTCGGTAAAGAAGTCAAGGTCTTGGTGTTCGCCAAGGGCGAAAAAGAGAAAGAGGCTCAGGACGCAGGGGCAGATTTTGTCGGCAATGATGACCTCATTGACAAAATTAAAGGGGGTTGGTTTGGCTTCGATAAAGCCATTGCAACACCCGATATGATGGGGACCGTTGGTAAGATCGGTAAACTATTGGGGCCGCGAGGCTTGATGCCGAATGCCAAAACCGGTACGGTCACATTTGATGTCGCCAAAGCGATCAACGAATTGAAAGCCGGAAAGATTGATTTCCGTGTTGAAAAAGCGGGCATTGTCCATGTGCCTATGGGTAAGGTTTCCTTTGGTGTCGAAAAAATTGTTCAGAATATTACCGCATTTCTTGAAACCATCATGCGCCTCAAACCTTCTTCCAGCAAAGGGACCTATCTCAAAGGGATGGCGATTTCTACCACAATGGGCCCAGGTGTTAAAGTAGATACAGCCCTTGTGAAGGAACTATTGAAGTAGTTAACCAAGATGCCCGGGGGCCTTCCGCGGATGTTTGCTACCGAATCCAGTCGGTTGCCGGTTGCGGACGGAGGGCACCTGGAAAGCGCTGCAAAGACCATTTCCAACAAACTAAAAAAAATCCTGTCAAAGACCGTAGGTTCACGATCGGAGTGTTTAATCGGCACGGCCGGCCTACCGAGGCAGCTTATTTGTATTGGTTCGTTTCCTCCGGTTTTTTTGGATTTCGGAAAGGGGGTGTTCGTTACTCGTGAAAATTGAAGACAAGCAAAAGGTTGTTGAGAATCTAAAGGAAAAGTTTGCCACGACCAAGGTTGTCATCGTGACCGATTACAAGGGGCTGGATGTCTCTCAGATGACCGATCTTCGCCGAAAATTGAGTGAAGCGAATGTGGAATACCAAGTCGTTAAAAACACGCTACTCACCAGGGCTTCGAAGGATACCGATGCTGAGCTCCTTGCTGATGTGTTCAAAGGACCCAGCGCGATTGCTTTGTCTTTTGACGATCCGGTGGCGCCTGCCAAGGTTTTGACCCAGTTTGCCAAGGATAATGAGAAACTGGAAATCAAAGCCGGGGTGATGGGCGGTAAGCTCATGGATCTGGATGCCATAACCGCTTTGTCCAAATTGCCGTCCAGAGAAGAATTGCTGGCTCAAGTTCTTTCGGCCATGAATGCTGTGCCGACTGGATTTGTCCGGGCTTTGGCGGATGTGCCACGGCGCATGGTGAATGTGTTGAATGCGGTTAAAGATCAGAAAGAAGCAGCGTGATTTTTAAACCTTTAGATTAAATTCCCTGCATTATCGAAATTATAAAATCGGAGGTATTAACTAAGATGGCTGATATTACAAAAGAAGATGTAATTGAATTTATTGCCAATATGTCGGTTCTTGACCTTTCGGAACTCGTCAAGGAGATGGAAGAGAAATTCGGCGTTTCGGCTGCTGCGCCGGTTGCCATGATGGCAGGTGCTCCCGCGGCCGGGGATGCCGGCGCTGCAGAAGAGAAAACGGAATTCGATGTCATCATGACCGCATTTGGTGACAAGAAGATTCAGGTCATCAAAGAGGTCCGCGCGATCACAGGCCTTGGTCTCAAGGAAGCCAAGGAATTGGTCGAGAGTGTGCCCAAGGCCGTTAAAGAGGGCGTGGCCAAGGATGAAGCTGAAAAAATCCAGGCCCAGCTTGAAGAAGCCGGTGCTCAGGTTGAAATCAAGTAAACCGGTCTTAATGTGCATCACTGTTCAGGAGGGGGGCAACTCCCTCCTGAAAGCAATATCGGCAACCCCCGTCAATGTGTGGAGAAGCCATGTCGGAAAAGTCATCGATTAAACAACGGATAAGAAAAAACTTCGGCAAAATTCCCCAAATTGTGGAAATCCCCGATCTTATCGGTGTCCAAAGGGAATCTTACAGCCGTTTTCTGCAGATGGATATTCCACCTGAAGAACGGGAAGAAATCGGTCTGCAATCCGTTTTCAAATCGGTATTCCCGATCAAAGATTTTACCGGGAGTGCTTCTCTTGAATTCGTTTCCTACCGATTCGCAGAAGTTAAGCACAGTGTTGAAGAATGCATTCATCGTGGGATGACCTACGAGATCCCACTTCGTATTACGGCCCGACTGGTGGTGTACGATGTGGACTCAGAGACAGGTGTCTCCAATATTCGGGACATTAAGGAACAGGAAATTTATTTCGGTACCATTCCGCTGATGACGGAAAAAGGAACATTTATTATCAATGGTACCGAACGGGTGGTCGTCAGTCAGCTCCACCGATCGTCAGGGGTTTTCTTTGATCATGACAAAGGAAAATCCCATTCATCCGGGAAAATTATCTACAGCTCGCGCATCATACCGGTACGGGGATCCTGGATCGATCTGGAGATCGATCCGAAGGACATCGTCCATATTCGTATCGACCGCCGTCGAAAATTTCCGGTGACAATCCTCTTTAAGGCATTCGGTTTCAGTGCGGAAGATCTGCTGAACTATTTTTACACCACCGATCGATATTATATTAAAGGCAAACGTTATTTTAAATCCTTTAGGCCGGAATTGCTTAAGGGGCAGCGCGCCAGTCGAGATGTCAAGGATCCGGAGACAGATGACGTGCTGGTCAAAAAAGGTCGTATTTTTACGCTCCGCGCCATAAGACGGTTAAAGGCCACCAATGCCCGAGAGATTCCTGTAAGTACCGAAGAAATTGACGGAAAGGTTTTTGCACGCCCGATCGTGCATCCGAAGACGGGTGATGAACTTTTCAAGGCTAACGAAGCCATTGACGAAGAGATTCAGGAAAAACTCGCTGAAGCGGGGGTCAAAGAGTTTGATGTCCTTTTTATCGATGGTGTAACGAGCAGCGATGCCGTACGGAAAACCTTGCTGCTCGACAAAGTCGAATCAAAGGAAGAGGCTCTGATCGAAATTTATCGGCGCCTGCGACCAGGTAATCCTGCTACCCCTGAGGTCGCCCAAGACTTTATCGATAATTTATTCTTCAAATCGACCTATTATGATCTGTCCGGCGTAGGACGGATGAAAATTAATCAAAGGCTTGGCATCAACAGCGAAATAAGCCTGCGTATTTTGCGTAAGGAAGATATTTTGCTGACGGCCAAAACCCTTGTTGAATTGCGCGATACCCAAGGTGTGGTGGATGATATCGACCATCTCGGAAACAGGCGCGTCCGTGCCGTGGGCGAATTGCTGGAAAACCAATACAGGATTGGACTTGTTCGGATGGAGCGGGCCATTAAGGAACGGATGAGCCTGCAGGAAGTCGATGCCTTGATGCCCCATGACTTGGTGAATCCCAAACCGGTTTCGGCGGTCGTCAAAGAATTTTTCGGAACGAGTCAGCTGTCTCAGTTTATGGACCAGACCAATCCGCTATCCGAAACGACTCACAAACGCCGCCTCAGTGCCCTTGGGCCGGGAGGTCTAACGCGTGAAAGGGCCGGTTTTGAGGTTCGCGATGTCCATCCCTCGCATTACGGGCGTATTTGTCCAATTGAGACCCCGGAAGGGCCGAATATCGGGCTGATTGTCTCCCTCGGCACCTACGCGCGCGTCAACCAGTATGGTTTCATTGAAACGCCCTATAGTGTGGTCAAAGATGCGGAGCTGACGGATGAGGTGCGTTTCCTGAGCGCTTTTGAAGAAAAGAAACACCCCATTGCCCAGGCCAACGCCCCTATGGACGAAAAAAAGCGCTACAAAAATCCACTCGTTACCTCCCGTGTCGAGGGCGAATTTATGATGGTTGAGCGGGAACGCATCGAGTTGATGGACATATCGCCCAACCAGCTGGTAAGTGTATCGGCCTCCCTGATACCTTTTCTCGAAAACGACGATGCCAACCGTGCCCTCATGGGATCCAACATGCAGCGCCAGGCAGTCCCGCTGTTGATGAGCGAAGCCCCTCTGGTCGGAACCGGCATTGAGGGCGTTGTGGCAAGGGATTCTGGCGTGGCGATCGTGGCTAAACGCGATGGGGTTGTCGTTGATGTCGATGCTGCCCGCATTGTGATCCGGCACGATTTGGCCGAAAATGGCGATCGTGGCACAAATCCCGTCACCATATATAACTTGTCAAAATTTGTCCGCAGCAACCAGAATACTTGCTTTAATCACCGCCCGATCGTCATAAAAGGGGAGCGGGTCAGTAAGGGCCAGATTGTTGCTGACGGGCCTGCCACCGACAAAGGTGAACTGGCATTGGGCAAAAACGTTACAGTTGCGTTTATGCCTTGGGGTGGCTACAATTTCGAAGATTCGATCCTTGTCAGTGAACGACTTGTTCGCGACGGCGTTTACACCTCGATTCACATAGAAGAATTCGAGGTGGTCGCAAGAGATACCAAGCTTGGCAAAGAAGATATCACGCGAGACATCCCAAATGTTGGTGATGAAGCGCTGAAGGACTTGGATGAAAGCGGTATTATTCGGCTGGGAGCTGAAGTTGAACCTGGCGATATCCTGGTTGGCAAGATTACCCCGAAAGGCGAGACGCAGTTGTCACCGGAAGAAAAGCTGCTGCGTGCCATTTTTGGTGAAAAGGCCGGGGACGTCAAAGATACATCACTGCGGGTGCCACCCGGTGTACAGGGCATCGTTATTGATGCCAAGGTTTTTTCACGGCGCGGGGCAAGCAAGGATGATCGTACGCGGTTGATCGAAGACGAAGAAATTGCCCGTCGGGAAAAGGATCGCGATGATGAGATCGCTATTATTGAGTCTGCCGCTCGTGAGCGATTGATTAAAATGCTGGTTGGCCAGAAAAGCTATTCCTCCATTAAAAAAGGGAAGAAGGTCGTGGTGGCTAAGAATGCGACCATCACAGAAGAGGCGCTAAGTGACATCCCTCTGGCCCAGATCGAAGGCGTCGTGCTTAAAGATCCCCAGCAAACGGAAGAGATTCACGACATTATCGAAAAATACCAGCGCATGTGCGAAACGGTTCGGGACCGCTTCGAGCAGCAGGTGTCGCGCTTCGAAAAAGGTGACGATCTGCCCCCTGGCGTCATTAAAATGGTCAAGGTTTATGTTGCCATGAAACGGAAGCTTTCCGTCGGCGACAAGATGGCCGGCCGGCACGGTAACAAAGGGGTTGTTTCAAGAATTTTACCGGTCGAAGATTTGCCCTATTTTGAAAACGGCAAACCGGTCGATATGGTGCTCAACCCGCTTGGTGTGCCCTCGCGTATGAATGTGGGGCAGATTCTTGAAATTCATCTGGGGCTGGCAGCCAAAGGTCTTGGCGATCAGATCAACCTGCTCATGGAGGAAAATAAGACCAAAGCCCTGCGTGAGAAACTGGAGCGTATCTTTTCGGGTCAGGCCAATGCGCCTGCTATAAAGAAAATGAGTGCTGAAGACGTGCGGCTATTTGCTGAAAATTATGTCGGCGGTGTTCACATGGCAACCCCCGTATTCGACGGCGCCAAGGAAGATGAAATCAAGGCGCTTTTGGAAGAGGCGGGTTACGACCAGATGGCGCAAGCCAAGCTTTTTGATGGACGTACCGGTAAAGCCTTTGATGAAAAGATAACCGTGGGCACCATGTACATGCTGAAGCTTCATCACCTGGTGGATGATAAAATCCATGCCCGTTCTATCGGCCCCTATTCTCTGGTCACGCAACAACCCCTCGGCGGCAAGGCTCAATTTGGTGGCCAGCGACTTGGCGAAATGGAAGTTTGGGCCATGGAGGCCTATGGTGCGGCCTATGCCCTCCAGGAATTTCTAACGGTCAAATCGGATGATATGGCCGGACGAACACGAATGTACGAAAAGATAGTCAAAGGGCAGAATGTCCTTGAACCCGGCCTGCCTGAGTCCTTCAGGGTCATGACCAAAGAACTTCAGGCGCTAGGACTGGATATCCAGTTGCTGGAAGGCGAATAATTTAAGGAGAATACCTTGGAAACGTTATACGATTTCTTCGCAAAGCCCACCGATCCAAGACGATATGACGGCATTCGGTTGGCCCTGGCTTCTTCGGAGCAAGTCCGGAAATGGTCCTTCGGGGAGATAAAAAAACCCGAAACTATCAACTACCGGACATTCAAGCCTGAACGAGACGGGTTGTTTTGCGCCAAGATTTTCGGTCCCACCAAGGATTACGAGTGCAACTGCGGAAAATACAAACGCATGAAACACCGGGGCGTGATCTGCGAAAAATGCGGTGTTGAGGTTATCCAGTCCAAAGTGCGGCGGGAACGGATGGCCCACATCGAGTTGGCGACACCCGTATCCCATATTTGGTTTTTGAAAAGCCTTCCCAGCAAGATAGGAAACCTGCTGGATCTTACGCTAAAAAATATGGAAAAGGTGCTTTACTTCGATAACTACATTGTTATCGATCCCAAAGAAACCCCCCTGACCAAAGGTCAGCTTCTTTCGGATGAAAAGTACCAAGAGGCGCTTGAACTGTACGGCAACAAATTCGAAGCCGGGATCGGTGCTGAGGCCGTAAAGGTCATGTTGGAGGATATTGATCTGGATACCCTCTACAATGAGCTTCGCACGGAAGTGCGGGAAACCGGTTCCATCGCCAAACGGCAGAAACTGGCCAAGCGATTGAAAATTGTGGATGCTTTTCGAAGATCGGGCGTTGATCCGGCTTGGATGATTATGGATGCCGTCCCGGTTCTGCCCCCTGATTTGCGTCCTCTCGTGCCTTTGGAGGGTGGTCGTTTTGCCACTTCGGATCTCAATGACCTTTATCGGCGGGTTATCAATCGTAACAATCGGCTGAAACGCCTGATTGATCTAAAAGCGCCGGATATCATCGTGCGCAATGAGAAACGCATGCTGCAGGAGGCGGTTGATGTCCTTTTCGACAATGGCCGCCACGGACGCGTGATTACGGGTACCAATAAGCGCCCTTTGAAGTCGCTGAGCGATACCCTGAAAGGCAAACAGGGCCGTTTCCGCCAGAATCTTCTGGGTAAACGTGTCGATTATTCCGGCCGTACGGTCATTACCGTGGGGCCTGACCTGCGCTTGCACCAGTGCGGGTTGCCCAAGAAGATGGCGCTCGAGCTTTTCAAGCCATTTATCTACTATCGACTTGAGCAGAAAGGCCTTGTTTCCACTGTTAAAAGTGCCAAAAAGATGGTCGAGCGGGAGATTCCCGAAGTCTGGGATACCCTGGACGAGGTGGTCAAAGAGTACCCCGTCATGCTGAATCGGGCACCGACCCTTCACAGGTTGGGTATCCAAGCCTTCGAGCCGATTTTGATCGAAGGCAAAGCGATTCAGCTGCACCCCTTGGTCTGTACGGCGTTCAATGCCGACTTTGACGGCGACCAGATGGCCGTGCATGTGCCCTTGTCAGTCGAGGCGCAGATTGAAGCCCGGGTGTTGATGTTGTCCAGTAATAACATTCTTTCGCCGGCCAATGGTAGCCCGATCATTGTGCCCAGCCAGGACATTGTCTTGGGCATTTACTATATGACCCGCGGGATCAAGGATCTCCCTGGTCACGGTCGTATTTTCAGCACTCCTGACGAAGTGCGTAGCGCCTATGATGCTGGTGCCGTCGACCTCCACACCCATATCGTCGTGCGGGTTGAAGGGGAACGGGTGGAGACAACCGTCGGCCGGGTGCTCCTCTATGAAATTATGCCGAATGATGTGGTCATGGCTTTCCACCATCTTGCCGTCGCCACCGAGGAAGATGCCGCGTCTGTCACCAAGGCGCTTGAGGCGGATACGCCTTTTGAAGAAATTTTGGCGCGTTACGGCGATGACAGTGGTGTCGTCGATGACGGCAATACCGGCCTTTTAAAAGAACGTGAATTGCGCGGTATTTACAATCTTCGGGAGGAGGATGCCCGGGCGCTCTTTGGAATGGAAGATGGCCGGTATTCCGAGGGGATTAACGTCGGGGGATTGTTCCACTTTTTTGTCGCTGATCGCCGTGAAGTAGGCGTCCCTTTCAAGGCCGTCAATGCCGTGATGGACAAAAAGGCTCTGCGAGAACTGGTCGATTTGGTTTACCGGCGGTTGGGGCCCAAGGCGACGGTTATCCTTTCCGACCGGTTAAAGGACATTGGCTATCGCTATTCAACGGAGGGCGGGCTGTCCATATCCATTGACGCCATGATTATCCCCGACAAGAAATGGGATATTTTAAAGCAGTCTGAAAATCAGGTCGGTGAAATCAGCCGTCAATATACAGAGGGTCTCATCACACAGGGTGAAAAATACAACAAGGTTGTTGATATCTGGGCCAAGGCGACCGATGACGTGGCCAATGAGATGATGGAGGCAATGAAAAACGCGCCTTCCCCCAGTGGCCACGAAGCGCCCGGATTTAACCCCATTTTCATGATGGCGGATTCCGGCGCCCGGGGAAGTAAAGATCAGATGCGCCAGCTGGCTGGTATGCGCGGCCTCATGGCCAAGCCGTCCGGGGAAATTATCGAAACACCCATTCAGGCCAACTTTCGTGAAGGTCTTTCGGTTTTGCAGTATTTTATTTCGACCCACGGGGCTCGCAAGGGCTTGGCCGATACCGCGCTCAAAACCGCAAACTCCGGATACCTTACCCGCCGACTGGCGGACGTGGCGCAGGACTGTGTGATAACGGAAATGGATTGCGGAACCATGATGGGGGTAGAGGTCGAACCCCTGATGGAAGGCGGTGAGGTCATCCAGCGCCTGGGTGAACGCATCTTGGGGCGTTACACGATCGATGATATAGTTGATCCTTTTACGGATGAAGTCCTGGTCAAAGCCGGGAAAGAAATCGATGAGGCGGCGGTCGATCGGATTGAAAATTCCGGAGTGACCAGCGTTAAAATAAGATCGGCTTTGACATGCCGCGCCAAACATGGTGTCTGCGCAGCCTGCTACGGCAGGGACCTGGCCCATGGCCGCCTTGTGGAGATGGGGCAGGCCATCGGGATCCTGGCCGCGCAATCCATCGGCGAGCCGGGGACACAGTTGACGATGCGGACCTTTCACATCGGTGGTACCGCCAGCCGGCGTGTCGAACAGGCCGACATTAGGGCCCGTGTTGATGGAACCATCAAGTTTGTGGACCTCAATGTGGTGGAGAACTCCGAAGGTGACCTCATTGTGATGAACCGGCGAGGGGGGGAGTTTGCCATTATCGATGAAAACGATCGTGAGCGCGAACGCTTCCCGGTTATTTTCGGTGCGCACCTGTTGGTTAAGGACGGTGGACCTGTCAAGGCTGGTGATCTGTTGGCCCAGTGGGATCCTTTTACCACACCCATCATCACCGAGGTAAGTGGTACCGTAAAATTCGGTGATATCTTGCCGGGTAAAACGGTACAGGAAAAAGTGGATCCGGTGACCGGTAAATCCAGCCACACCATTATTGAATCCAAACTGGCGGATGCCCGTCCGCGTATTTCCATCAAAGACCAGTCGGGCAAAACCGCTAAACTGTCCAGCAAGTCCGGTTTGGCGCGCTATATTCTGCCCACGGATGCTATCCTGATGGTCGAGGAAGGCGATACCACCCGGGCCGGTGATATTATCGCGAAGCTTCCCCGCGCAACCACCAAGACCAAGGATATCACCGGTGGTCTGCCGCGTGTTGCTGAATTGTTCGAAGTTCGCAAGCCTAAGGATATCGCCGTTCTCAGTGAAATTGACGGTTATGTTTCCATTGCCAAGGGTACTAAAAAAGGCAAACAGAAAATAACGATCACCCCGGTTGATGTGGGTGAAAAGAAGGAATATCTTATCCCGCGTGGCAAGCATATCAATGTGTACGAGGGAGATTATGTCCGGGCGGGCGAACCCCTGATCGGCGGGGCGGCGATTCCTCAGGATCTGCTCAATATCAAAGGCGAAATTGCCCTTGCACGTTATCTCGTGGACGAGGTTCAGGAAGTTTATCGACTCCAGGGTGTGCGGATCAATGACAAACATATCGAAGTGATCGTGCGTCAGATGATGCGTCGCGTTAAGGTCCACGAGGTGGGTGATACGGATTTTATTACCGAGGAGCAGGTGGATCGTGGCACTTTCGAGGAGGCCAACCGGGCCGTGATTGAAAAAGGGGGGCAGCCGGCGGTGGCCGAACCCCTGATTCTCGGCATCACCAAGGCGTCGCTAAGTACGGACAGCTTCATTTCGGCGGCATCTTTCCAGGAAACCACCAAGGTATTAACCGATGCCGCTATCGGAGGCACAAAAGATTACTTGCGCGGATTAAAAGAAAATGTCATAATGGGTCGTTTGATTCCCGCTGGAACGGGATATCCTATGTATAACGATGTTCACATGGACCAGAGCTGACACCAACCGCCTGCCGAAAAGGCAGGCGGATCTTCAGCATCATGCCACATGTTAACTGGATCGATCCGCTACGGCGCTCAATCGTTCTAAGAGCATAGGGTTCAAATCCTCGTTTGTTTCAGACAATTTAATGGGCACCGGTCGCCAAAAGGGGAAAGGTGAGACGGTCCTTATACGCGATAGTATTTTTCAGGCACGAAAATGCTTGACAAATATTTTCGATGTGTATACATACCCCAATTTTGCCGTGCAAAAAAAAGTGTAATTTTTACCACTATTAAGAGGAAAAAATGCCGACCATCAACCAGCTTGTTCGAAAAGGCAGAAAGAGAATCAAGAAAAAAACAAACACCCCGGCCCTTAAGGGAGCACCGCAGAAGCGGGGGGTGTGCACACGCGTTTACACCTCGACACCCAAAAAGCCCAACTCGGCTTTGCGGAAGGTGGCGCGTGTCCGATTGACCACGGGCGTGGAAGTCACTGCCTATATTCCCGGTATCGGGCATAATCTTCAGGAGCATTCCGTTGTTCTGGTGCGTGGTGGCCGTGTAAAAGATTTACCCGGTGTGCGTTATCATATTGTTCGCGGAACCCTGGATACCCTCGGTGTCGAAGATCGGCGGCAAGGCCGCAGTAAATACGGTGCCAAGCGGCCCAAATAAGCATTCTGTTTTTTTCTGGGAACTGTTTTTCAGTTTAACGACCAATGGAAATGGTGTGAAGTATGCCGAGAAGAAGAGAAGTCCCCGTACGGATCGTTCTGCCGGACCCGAAATACAACAGCGTCCTGGTGGCCAAGTTCATCCGTTCCGTAATGCGTGATGGGAAAAAGAGCACGGCGGAAAAATTGCTTTATGATGCATTTGATATCGTTGAGAAAAAATCCAATGAGCCGCCTTTGAAGATTTTCGAGAAAGCATTGGACAATGTCAAACCCATGACCGAAGTGAAATCCAGGCGGGTCGGAGGGTCGACATATCAGGTGCCGACCGAGGTACGTCCTGCCCGGCGCCAGGCCCTTGGTATCCGCTGGATGATTGATTTTGCCCGCAAGCGTGGCGAGCGCGGCATGGCGGCACGGCTGGCCGGCGAGATTCTTGATGCGGCCAACAATCGCGGTGGCGCGGCGAAGAAAAGGGAAGATACCCACCGTATGGCAGAGGCTAACAAGGCGTTCGCCCATTTTCGGTGGTAATAAATCCTTAAGGTCAGCAATGCTTTAAGCGTACGGCCTGTTGGGTTCTGATGCGATCGCGACAGCCGCTGCTTATCGAAAATATTGAAAACATACCCTTGTTGGGGAGGAAGAGAAGATGGCGAAGCAAAAGTTTGAGCGGACGAAGCCGCATGTGAACGTGGGAACGATTGGTCATATTGACCATGGCAAGACCACACTGACGGCTGCGATCACGAAATTGAACGGCAT